>OCVP010000268.1_pt1 | contig 24273 bp, 24 predicted proteins | sample 1539171 | NCBI WGS metagenome assembly OCVP01 (sample SAMEA51879418, study PRJEB22527) | metagenome
TTAAATGATCATAAAAATTGGATTATTTCAGATTTAATATTAAAGCAAGCTAAAAAATTCCCAAAATTTAATATTATTGAATTCATTGACAATGAAAAATGGACTTATGAAGATATTTTGTCAAAAGGTCTTAAAGCTTCATTTAGATTAAAAAAGAATGGTTTAACAAATGGTGACTCAATAGTCGTTATGATTGATAATCCAAAGGTCTTTATTCCAATATGGTTAGGAGCGTGTTTTCTTGGAATTACATTTGTTGCACTTAACACAGCTTTAAGAGGAGATGTTCTTAAACATCAAATTGAAATTTCAAAACCTAAATTAACTATAACTGAAAATATTTATTTTAAGTACTTCAAAAAAATAAATTGGGGTAAAAAAAATTTAAATATTTTAAATCATGATAAATTTCTTCTATCAAAAGAATTATTAATTTCTGAAATTCATCAATCAAAGATGGAAGATATTTCTTGTGTAATGTTTACTAGTGGAACTTCTGGCCCAGCAAAAGGTGTAATTATGCCAAATGCTCATTGCGTTTTATTTGCTATTGGAACTATTGAAAATTATATTTTGGATAAAAAAGATATTTTTTATATTTGTTTACCTTTATTTCATGCAAATGGATTATTTATGCAACTCCTAGCTTGCATTATAAATAGAACAAAGGCCGTAATAAGAGAGAAGTTTTCAGCCAGTAATTGGTTAAATGATATAATCAATTATAAAATTACTCATACGAATATGTTAGGTGCTGTTGCTGCTTTTGTAGTAGCACAATCGCCAACAAAATTTGATAAAAGGCATAAGTTAAAAGTAATCGGCTCTGCTCCTTTGCCAAAGGAACCTGAAATTATCTTTAGAAAGCGATTTGGTGTTAAAGAAGTGTTACCTTTATATGGCATGACAGAAGTTAATATTCCTGTTTATGGAAAATTAGGAAAAAAGGGAAATGGAACATGCGGAGAAGTATATTCCAAATATTTTGATGTGGAGGTACGAGACACTAATACAGATGAGAAATTAAAAAATGGTGCAGTTGGTGAAATAATGGTTAGACCTAAAATATCATTTGGATTCATGCAAGGTTATTTAGGTATGCCAGATAAATCTTTTGAAGCTTACAGAAATTTCTGGTTTCATACTGGTGATGCAGGTTTTTTTAATAAAAAAAATCAATTAATATTTGTTGACAGAATTAAAGATTGTATAAGAAGAAGAGGTGAAAACATATCTTCTTATGAGGTTGAACAAGCTTTTTTAAAAATTCCTCAAATTGCTGAGGCAGCGGCATTCGCCGTGCCTGCAAAAGATCATGGACAAGAAGATGAAGTTATGGTTGCTTTAATGATAATTAAAGGATCAAAAATTGAATACTCCAAATGGATAAATAAAGTAAGTGCTGACCTGGCAAAATTTGCAATACCTTTATATTTACGTGTTATGAAAAATTTTCCAAAAACACAAACAGGTAAAATTATTAAACATGCATTAAGAACTGAGGGCATTACAAATGATACTTGGAAAAATAATCTTTAATTGCTACTCTTTAACTATGAGAGAGGATTTATGACTAATAACTTTACAGGGTGCTGGCCAGTTGCACCAACACCATTTAAAGAAAATGAAGATCTAGATCTTGAGGGAATGAAAAGAGTTTTAGATTGCATGATTGATCAAAAAGTAGATGGCATTTGTATTTTAGCAAATTATTCGGAACAATTTTTGTTATCTGACGATGAAAGAGAAATTTTAACAAAACTGTGTATTGAACATGTTGCTGGAAAGGTTCCAATAATTGTAACTGTAAGCCATTTTTCTACAGATATTGCGTTTAAAAGAGCTAAGTTAGCAAAAGATGTTGGAGCAAATATGGTCATGATGATGCCTCCATATCATGGTGCTTTGTTAAAAGGAAATGCTGACCAAACTTTCGAACAATTTAGAAAAGTGAGCGAAGCTGGAATAACAATTATGGTTCAAGATGCCCCTTTATCTGGAGTTGATCTTTCAGTTGACCTTCTAGTAAAAATGGCAAAAGAAATAGAGCATGTTAAATGTTTTAAAATAGAGTGTGCACAAGCGGCAAATAAACTTAGGGCATTAATTGATAAAGGTGGGAGTGCTATAGAAGGTCCATTTGATGGTGAAGAAGGAATAACATTATTTGCAGATTTGGAAGCTGGTGCAAAAGGAAATATGAGTTCAGCTATGTTACCTGATTTGATTGGACCTTTGGTTAAAAGTTACATTACAGGAAATAAAAAAGAAGCAGAGAATGAATATAATAGAGTACTTCCACTCATAAATTATGAAAATAGACAATGTGGATTTAGAGCTACCAAAACAGTATTTAAAGAAGGCGGAGTTATCAAATCAGACGTTTGCCGTCATCCAATCCCAAGTTTGGATGAAAATACAAAAAAGGGATTATTAGATTTAGCAAATAATTACGATTTAATTGCTATGAAATGGGGATTATAATTATAAGGAGGCTTTTATGCCATATTCATTAGATGAGTTAGCTAAAGATATTAAAGGTATTTTAAAAGATCATGGCATTCAAGAAGGTTCAGATAAAGTTTGTTATTATGTTCAAAAAGCATTAATGGATCAAAACTTTATTCAAAACAATTTAAAAGATAGAGATGACCAAAACCCAAGAGAAATTCTTTATGAAGATCCTGAGCTTGGGTTTTGTGTTTGTGGTCATGTGTATAATCAAGAGGCTAATGGTTCACCTCATGATCATGGATCAAGCTGGGCTGTATACGGTCAAGCTGCTGGAGAAACAGAAATGACAGAGTGGGAAATCGTAAAACAAGAAAATGATATTAAGCTCGTTAAAGAAATAAAAAAATATGTAATGAAACCAGGTGATGTTAAATTTTATAATGTTGGCGATGTTCATTCACCAATAAGAAAAGAGCCTGTAAGATTGCTTAGAATTGAAGGAAAAAATTTGGATAATGTAGAAAGGTCAAAAATTAAAGAACTTTAAATCTATTTATTTCTTCTTCGTCCATATGATTTAATAAGTCTTTTTCCCAACTTAAGTAAGCCAAAGCATGAGATCTATTTCCAAGGTGCCTTTTGTAGGTATGATAAACAAAATCTATACAAACCTCTCTTTTCATAAAAGTTTCTTTTCTTGTACAAAATTCGCTAAGTCGTTTAAAATTTTGATCAAATTTATAAAAATATATTGAAGTTTTGTATTTGGATGTAATGTCTTTATAAATTAGTTCTGCTTTCGATAAATCATTATAAATTATCAAAAAATCTTTGTTTCTATTAAAGTTATGAAATCTTAAGTTTGCTCTATTTATCCACTTAGATCTTTTTATATGAGTTTTTTTAAATTCATGACTTGTTCTAATATCTAACAAATTCAATTTTAAAAAATCAGTTAAATTATCATTTTCAACAATTTTTGATTTTGGAATTGTAAATTTTTTTTTCTGATCAAAAAAATTTTTTAAGTAATTGATATCATCGTCAAAAATATAAACATCAAAACCCATTTGTTTCAGCCAAGAGGCTGTTAATGAAGCACGTAATAGTTCTCCATCATCAATCAAAACAATTTTACCATTTAAAACTCCAACAAAACTATCAGTAGCTTGTATTAGTTGTCCACCGGGTGCATGCTTCAAATACATTTTATTTTCAGAAAAATTTTGATTGGCAGTTACATTAAATATAAAAGTATTTTTTGTTTTTTCTTCAAGGAAAGAATTTAGTGTTCTAAGGTTAATTTTTTTTAAATTAAATTTATTAATAATATTATTTGCTGAATTTTGATACTTACTTTTTTGAAATTTAATTTTATCTAAGTTTAATGCTTCTGTTTTATTATTTTCAAGTTTGTATCCAGATAATGTCCAACCTTGAGTTCCATTCTCAAGAGCTCTGACTTTATTTTTAATACCAAAGTTGATTAAATTTTGCGCTCCGATTATTGAACGAGTTCTACCAGCACAATTGATAATTATTTCAGTTTTATCATTAATTTCATTTTGAATTCGTAAGGGTATTTCCATATTAGGACAACATACACCTGTTGGAATATTCATTTTTTTAAATTCTTCAAAAGGTCTTCCGTCAATAACAATGATATCATCTTTTTTGTTTATTTTTTTTCTTAGTTCTGAAGGTTTAATATGAGGAGTATTTTTTTTTAACTCTACTAATTCACCAAAGGCTTTGCTTGGAACATGTATTCCTTTAAATAAAAAAAAACCAGCTTTTTTCCATCCAAAAACTCCATTCTTAAGAATTTGAATATTTCTATATCCAAGATTGGATGCAATTTCTTCAACTATTTCAGACAAACCGTCATTGTGATCCATTAAAATTATTAACGTTTCTTTACTTGGTATTAGATCAATAATCCTGTTTTCAAAAATACTATATGGAATTGATATTGAAAAAAAAGGGTGTCCATCTGTATGTTGTCCAATTTCTCTTATATCAATTAAAGAGAATTCAGATGTGCCTGCATATAACTTTTTAACGTCTTTTGCTTTAATATATTTTTTCACTATACTTAAAATAATCTAAATTTTTTTTCCATATTAGAGGATAAAATGAATGAGTACAATGTTGGTGACTTAATATCAGATTTTTTATTTGAAAATGATTTGAAGACCGTTTTTGGTGTTGTTTCAGTCCATAATATTCCCATTTTGGATGCTATTGCAAAAAGAAATTTAATAAAATTTGTACCAGCAAGAGGTGAAATGGGAGCAGGTCATATGGCAGATGGTTTTGCTAGATCTTCTGACAAAGTAGGAGTTGTTATTACAAGTACTGGTCCCGGTGCAGCAAATGTTGTAGGGTCTCTAGTTGAAGCAAGATTCGCAGGAACTCCATTACTTCATATAACTGGTCAAACTGCTACCGAAAATTTGGATAAAAATCAAGGTACTGTTCATGATGTTCCAAATCAACTTGAAATGATGAAATCTGTTTCAAAAAATGCTTATAGAATATCATCGTCTAAAAATGTTTTAGAGGTATTAGAAAAAGCTCTAGAAGAGGCTATGACGCCTCCAACAGGTCCAGTATCAATTGAGATTCCAATAGATATTCAACGTACAATTATTAATAGGCAAGAAACATTTAACAAAGTAGTTATTAACGATAAAAATATTTCTTTAGGAGATTTGAATACATTAGATCTTATTGAAGAAGAAATTAGAAAATCAAAAAGAAAAATATTATGGATTGGTAATGGTGGAAAAAAACTTACCTCTGAAGTTGAAAAGTTTATAGATTTGGGTTTTGCGGTTATAACAAGTACTCAAGGAAGAGGCGTTATAGATGAAAACCATGAGATGTGTTTAGGTTCGTTCAATGCAATTCCAAAAGTTGAAAAATTTTATTCTTCTCTAGATTTAATGATTGTTGTTGGAAGTAGATTAAGAGGACATGAAACAAAAGACATGTCATTAAAACTACCTGATAACCTTATACAAATTGATATAGATCCAAATGCAGAAAATAGAACTTATCCTTCAAAAATATTTCATTTAGGTGACGGAAAAAAGGTTTTAGAAAATCTTTATGAAAGATTAGATGATATAAAAAATATAGATGAAAATTGGATACATGAAGTAAAATCTTTAAAAAAAGAAATTAAAAAAGATTATAAAGAATTTCTTAAAATTTACGGAGAATTCCCTGAAATAATAGAGAGAAATTTACCTAAAAACGCAAGATGGATCAGAGATGTAACCATATCCAACAGTACTTGGGGAAATAGGTTAATGCCAGTACAAAAATGGTATCAAAACATTTATCCAGTTGGAGCAGGGATAGGCCCTGGGATGTCCCTTGGAATTGGTGCATCTTTAGCGACAGAAGAAAAAGTAAAATCAATTGCTATGTGTGGTGATGGCGGGTTTATGTTAAATGTTTCTGAATTATGGACAGCAGTTGAAATCAACAGCAATATAATTTTTATGGTAATGAATGATAAAGGTTATGGAGTTATAAAACATATTCAGGATAGTTTATATGGAGGAAGAAGAAATTTTGCAGACTTACAAGTCCCAAATTTCAAAGAGCTTGCAGATACTGTTAAGATGAAATATTTAATTGTAAAGTCTTCAAGTGAATTTGAAAATATTTTAAAAAAAGCATTAAACTTACCTGGCCCTGTATTATTGGAAATTGATATAAATAGTATTGGGGAATTACCAAGATATTTTATACCACCACCTTTTACAGAAAAGTAAAGATTACATGGATCTTCTTTATATCACTTTTCCAAAAGAGTTATCTGATTTTAGTATTATTTTTCTTATTTTCTCAAGTATGTTCACTTCTTTTATATCTGCAGCATTTGGAATAGGAGGAGGGGCTGTATTTTTAGGTTTGTTAGCAATATTTCTAAATCCAATAGCTTTACTACCTGTTCATGGCTCTGTTCAAATTGCATCTAATTTTGGAAGAATGCTTCTCATGATTAAAGATGTTTACAAAAAACCAATTTTACCTTTTTTTATTGGTACAATTATCGGGAGTTTATTTGGAGGCTACACTTTTATTCAGTTTCCAGGTTGGTTTATTCAGTTGATTGTAGGTTTTTTTATTTTGTGGACAGTTTATGGAAAGATACCTGCAATTAAATCAAGATACATTATTATAGGAGGTATTTTTTCAAGTTTTTTAACTATGTTTTTTGGAGCTACTGGTCCTTTTATTGCTGGCATGGTAAAGACGATGAAATTAAATCCACTTAGTCATACAGCAACTCATGCAGCGTTGATGTCAATGCAGCATGCTATAAAAGTTTTAGTATTTGGATTTATGGGATTTAGTTTTTCAGATTATTTTCATATCATTTTATTGATGATAATTTCAGGTTTCATAGGTACATATATAGGTAAAAAAGTTTTAATTAAATTTGGTCAAAAATACTTTAAGATATTTCTTAATTCAATTTTAACAATTATTTCAATATATTTAATACTAAATGGATTTTTAAATTATGATTTTACTTTCTCTTCATAATTAATGAATATATGTATGGTCCACATAACCCCAAAAATGCAAATATTAAAAACATAAGTGCAAGAGGTTGAGTAAAGATCATCCACCATGCTCCATCAAACATTTTAAGAGAATGTTGTAAATTTGTTTCAACCATTTCACCAAGAATTAAACCTACAGCAATTGGAGCAACAGAAAAACCATGTCTTCGTGCAAAGAAACCAATTACTCCAAAAATTAAAGCAAGCCAAACATCTAAGAGCTGGCCTTGGAAAGCATATGCACCAATAACAGAAAGACCAAAAACAATTGGCCACAATATAGCTGTAGGTACAAGTGAAACCCTAGCAAATATCTTGGCAGCATATAGACCCATTAACATAAACATAATATTTGCAAAAAACATCGAACCAAATATTTGATAAACTTTTTCAACTTGTTCTGTAAATAAGTACACACCTGGTCTTAAGCCGTGCACCATTAACCCAACTAATATGATAGCAGTAGTTCCACTGCCAGGAATGCCTAAAACCATTGTCGGTACCATCGCACCACCAGTTGCTGAATTGTTTGCAGCTTCGGCCCCTGCTATGCCTTCAATAGAACCTTTCCCAAATTCTTCTTTGTTTTTAGACCATCTTCTTGCTTCTGAATATCCAATCATTGATGCAACAGTTGCACCTTCTGCAGGCAAAACACCAATGAAGGTACCTATCCCGCATGAACGTAAAATTGTTTTCCAAATTTTCTTATAATCTTCTTTTGTTGGTAGTTTAACGGCTTTCATACTTACAGTATTAACAATTTTATTAACAGTTTTTGATTGAACTAAAAGTTCTGAAATAGCAAAAAGCCCAATAAATATTGGAACAAAATGAAGACCTTCATACAGTTCATAATTTCCAAACATAAATCGTTCAATACCTGTAACTCTTTCTGCTCCAATAGTTGATAGCCAAACACCAAAAATTCCACCTATTAAATTTTTAACGGCTCCACCTGCACTTATACTAGCTAGCATTGATAACCCAAAAACAGTTAATGCAAAGTATTCTGGTGAACGAAATTCATAAGCTACTCTCGCTAACAATGGAGCTGCAAAGCATAATACAATCACAGAAAAAACTCCACCTACTGTACTAGAAATAACAGCAACTCCAAGAGCTCGACCAGCTTCACCTTTTTGTGCAAGAGGATAACCATCAAATGTAGTTGCCGCAGCTGCAGATGTGCCAGGTGTATTAATTAAGATGGCAGTTATAGATCCAGCAAAAGTTGCCGAGACATAAATTGTTGCAAGAACAGCAATAGCATGAACAGGATCCATTGTTAAAGTAAAAGGTAATAACAATGCAGCACCTGTAGTTGCACCCAAACCAGGTAAAACTCCAATTATAACGCCTAGTATAGTTGTAGCAAAAATCAAGAATAGTAAATATGGATCAGTTGCTACTGAAGCCATTGCTAATAATGCTTGTTCAAACATTTAAAAATTTCCTAACCATAATACATGTCCATAAGAATTCCTCTTGGAAATCTTATTTTCAATACAAAATCAAACAATAAAAAAATAAATAGCGGTGTTAGCGTTGCTGTTAGAAAAGAAACCCAAATTCTTTTTTCACCCCATAATAATCCCATCAATAACATCACAACAAAAATCCCAATAAACATATCAGTATAAACAGTTAGCAAATAGAATATAAAAAATAAGCCCATACTTCCCCAAGTTGGAAATTTTTCTAATTTTATTGGCTCTGGATTATTTTTTTTATATTGGAAAGTTAATACCGATATTAAAATTAAATTTAAAACCATTAAAAATATTGGAAAGGATCTAGCTTGCATACTATCACCAACAATCATTTCTGGTGACGTATCAAGCTGAAGTGAAATTCCAATGATTATAATTGAAAAAACTGTAAGAAATAATGGGATTGTATAAAATTTATTAGTCATAATTTATATAAAATGCCCTCTGCTTTAACAGAGGGCATTAATTATTTGTTTACTTCATTAAGCCCATTTCTTTAAGAGCTGGTCCAAATTCACCAACCATAAAAGCAATTTGCTTACCCCAAGGTCCTGAAGGTTGAGGTGAAGTATTATCTAGTCCAGAATTTGCTAAATAAGCCTGATACATTGAATGTTTCATAGCTTTTGCCATTCCCTTTTCAAGCTCTGCAACTCTAGCTTTATCTACGCCTGCGTGAGTTACAAATCCTCTTGTTGTAGATAATACTAGATCAATACCCAATTCTTTTGCTGTTTTCGCTTTAGGAATAGGAGCCATTCCATTTTCAGCTAAGATAACTAATGGGCATATATCGCCAGCTTCAACAGGTGCAGCAGCTTCAGACAAGTTCAACGTTCCAACATCAACTTCTCCTGCAACTAATCTTGTAGCTAATTCTCCACCACCTTTGTATGGAATATATTTTGGCATTTTTTGTCCTAATCTTTTTGCCCATAAATAAACTGTTATATGATCTATTGTACCAGTATGGGTTCCACCAAATGTAATTTTGTCACCTTTCTTCATTCCAGCAACAAAATCTTCAGGTGTTTTGTATGGACTCTTTTTACAATTAACCATTAGAATTTGTGGGTCATTAGTTCCTCTTGCTATTGGAGCCATATCACTAACTTTTAACTTAGTTTTACCCATTGCCATTGTAATAGCATGTCCTACTGTAAAAGTTAGGATTGTATTTCCATCTGCAGGCCTTGTCATGAAATAATTCATAGCAGCAGCTCCGCCACCACCTCTTTTATTAACAACAACCATATCTTGTTTTAGAGTTCTTCTAGATCTTAACATCATCATTCTTGAGTTAACATCTGTTCCACCCCCTGCACCAGCATGAGTAACAACCTCAATGGCAGGTTTTTTCTGAGCGAAACTTGGAGCAGTTGTAAAGGCAATTAATCCTGTAAGGACAGTCAAACCTGAACCAATGCTCAAAAGTGTTTTTTTATTAATCATTAATTCCTCCCGAGAATTTATATAATAATTATACTATTCTAAGGAAAACAAAGAGAGTCAAGTAACAATAAATTTTACTTGTTAATTATCTATAAAATTTTCTTTAAATAAGTCGATATTTATAACTTCATTGATAGGTTTATCTCGTCTTAAACGTTTGATTCTTGGAAAACGTAAAGCTACGCCAGATTTGTGTCTTTTGCTAAAATCTACAGAATCAAATGCTATCTCAACTACAAATTTTTTTTCAACTTCTCTAACTGGTCCAAATTTATTAATGGTATTACTCCGAACAAACTTGTCTAAAATTTCTAATTCTTCATTGCTAAATCCAAAATAAGCTTTGCAAATTGGGACTATATTATTTTGATCCCAAAGACCAAATGTGAAATCTGAATAATATGAGCTTCTCTTACCATGGCCCCTTTGTGCATACATCATAACAGCGTCAACCACCAAAGGGTCATTTTTCCACTTATACCAATAACCTTTTGGTCTTCCTGAAATGTAAGAGCTAGTTTTTCTTTTGATCATTAAACCTTCATGTACACTTTTATTTAATTTTTTGGACTTAATATTTTTCAGGTTTTCCCAGGTTTTAAATTCGAAAATTTCTGAGAGATCAAAAAATTTATTTTGAATTTTATTATGCCATTCTGATAAAATATTCCGTCTTTCAGAAAAATCTAAGCTTCTTAAATCTTTATTTTTTAAAAACAAAATATCGTAAAGTTTTACAAATGCTGGAAAATTTTCTAAGTGATTTTTTGATACTTTTTTTCTATTCAATCTTTGTTGTAATTTGTTAAATTTAAAAGGTTTAAAATTATTTCCTACCAAAAGTTCACCATCCAAAACAACTAAGTCATTTTCATTATTCTGAATTTCTGGAAAGGTGTTTGAGATATCATCTCCAGTTCGAGAGAAGATTCTGATTTTGGATTTAAATAAAACTAATTGTACTCTTATTCCATCCCACTTCCATTCTGCAAAAAATTCGGTTGGGTTTAAGTTATTGAAATCTTTTTTTTCAATGGGGTGTGCCAGCATTAAAGGATGAAATACTTTCTCAACTTCTATCTCGGGTTTAGCACCTTTTCCAAAAATCCAATTAAATAATTTATTGTAGGGAGGAACTACACCATGCCAAATTTGTTCAATTTCTGAGATCTCAATAGTTGTGTTATGAATTAATGAAAGTTTTGTTAACCTTGTTGAAACACCAATTCTTAAACCACCAGATAAAAGTTTGATAAATGCCCATCTCTCATTTTCTGAAAAAATTGAAAGATATTTTTTTATTAATTTGGTTATATTTGTAGTACTTGAATTTTCTAGCTCATCTATAATGAAGTTTAATTTTGGTACTTTACCTTTTTGTTTATAAGGCCAAATTAAAGCTATTGTTTCAGCAAGATCGCCAACATAATCATATGATAAATCAAACAATTCAGGATCAACTTCTTTTTTGATTAGTTCTTTAATTTTTGAAATGGAAATATTTTTAATTTTCAAATTTCCTGTCAAAATAGCCAATGCTAATCCTCTGTCAGGATTTTCGGTATTTTTAAAATAATGGTTTAATAGCTCAATTTTTCTGTTTCTTGATCTAGTAAGAATTAATTGATTAATTAATTGGCTAAACTCTTTCAAATTTCTTCTCCACTATCATCTCTACCTTGAATAGATAATGCAGATGCTTTTAAGCCTCTTTTTTTACACCAATGTACTAAAGCTTCTTCTCGACCATGTGTTACTAAAATATTTTTTGCTAAACTATTATTTATATTCGATGTTAATTCATTCCAATCAGCATGATCTGATATTAATAAAGGTAATTCAACCAAACTCTGTTTCGCTCTTTGTTTTACTGACATCCATCCAGAAGCGTGAGACAATATAGGGTCTATAAATCTTCTTGACCAGGTTGATTTTAGAGCTGAAGGTGGTGCTAAGATAATCTTTCCATTAAAATTTTTTTTTTCACCTTTAATAAGAGCCTTGGATAAATTTCCTAAATTTATTCCAGACTGAATATAATAATCACAAATCTTCTCTAATGCTCCATGGATAAAAATAGTTTCATCATATCCTTTATTTCTTAATAATTTAATTAAACGTTGGGCTTTTCCAAGAGCATAAACACCAATTAAATGAGGACGATTTGAAAAATTTTTTAATGAATTTATTAATTTATTTATTTCAACTTCTGGATCTGGATGTTGAAATATAGGTAGGCCAAATGTAGCTTCAGTTACTAATGTATCGCATGTGACTGGTCTAAAGTTTTCACAAGTATCATCTTTCGTTATTTTAAAATCACCAGTAAAATTTATTTTATCTTTTTGATATTCAAGTAAAACTTGAGCACTTCCTAATATATGCCCAGCTGGAAAAAAAGTAACTTTCACACCATTTATATTTAATGGAGAATTAAATGATAATTCTTGAAAATTATTTGCACAATTTTCACCATATCTAATTTTCATAATTTTTATTGTATGTTTTGTTGCAAGAACATTCTTATGCCCAGGCTTTGCATGGTCAGCATGAGCATGAGTTATGATTGCATTTTCAACTGGAAAAATTGGATCAATAAAGGTATTTATTGGTACTATTTGTAAATGTTTATTAACCCAATCCATATTTTTTATATATCATTATGATGCCAAAATTAAAGTCTCATCCTATTACTAAATGGTTAAATAAAAATGGTTGGAGTTATCACAAACACCAAATTGATACACTAGAAGAGGCTACAAAAGGATATGATATATTGCTAGTTGCACCAACAGGAGGTGGAAAAACTCTTGCTGGATTTATGCCGGCAATTACAGATTTAATTGAAAAAAAATATAAAGATAATTTTCTACATACGCTTTATATTTCACCACTAAAAGCACTTACTGTTGATGTACAAAGAAATTTGGTTCAACCAATAAATGACCAATCTTTAAATATTTCTGTTGAGACGAGAACTGGTGATACTCCATACGCAAAAAAAAGAAGGCAAAAGACATCGCCACCTCAAATGCTTATGACAACTCCTGAGTCATTTGCTTTGTTGATGTCAGATGAAAATGCTGAAGATTATTTTAAAAATATTAAATTTTTAATTATTGATGAAATTCATACATTGATAAATTCTAAAAGAGGCGATTTATTATCACTTAATATAGCTAGATTAAATGAATTAGCTTCGAATTATACTAAAATTGGGTTATCGGCGACTATTAAAGATAAAGAAAATGTTTTGAACTTTTTATCTCAAAATAAACAAAAAAAAATTATCGATATTCCATCTTTAAATAAGCCAAAAGTAGAAATTTTAATGTCTGATAACAGAATACCTTGGTCAGGTCATATGGCAACCTATTCTATCAGAACATTATATACAAAAATTGAAAAAGCAGAAATGAGTATAATTTTTGTTAATACTAGAGCACAAGCCGAGTTAATTTTTCATAATTTATGGCTTGAAAATAAATCTAATTTGAAAATAGCTGTTCATCACGGAAGCCTTGAAAGAGAAATAAGAAGAAAAGTCGAACAGAAAATGTCCAAAGGAGAGATTGATTGTGTGGTTGCAACAAGTTCCTTAGATCTTGGAATTGATTGGGCAAAAATAGACTTAGTTATTCAAGTTGGTGCTCCAAAAGGTGTTTCAAGATTATTACAAAGAATTGGTAGAAGTAATCATACTTTAAATAAGCCATCAAAGGCTTTATTAGTTCCAGGAAATAGATTTGAATATCTTGAATGTTTAGCTGCTATAGAAGCTATAAAAGAAAACATCATAGATGGAGATAATTTAAAATCTGGTAGTCTTGATGTTTTAGCTCAGCATATATTAGGTGTTGCCTGTAGTAATCCATTTGATAAAACCAAACTTTATAAAAATGTTAAAACCGCTTGGCCTTACAGAAAACTCTCAATAGAAGATTTTACCCAAACTTTGGAGTTTGTTCAAAACGGTGGTTATTCACTTAGACAATACCAGAAATACTCTAAAATCGGATTAAATAAAAATAATCACTTTGCAATCAAAAACAAGACAGTTAGACAGAAATACAAAATGAATATTGGCACTATTGTTGAATCGTATATGCTTAAAGTGAAGCTTCGAAATAAAACCTTAGGTAATATAGAAGAATGGTTCATTGAAGGTTTGACAGAGGGTGATACTTTTCTGTTTGGGGGGAAAGTTTTAAAGTTTTTAAATATATCAGAGAAGGGAGTTCATGTAGCTTTAACAAAAGATAAAAGGCCTAAAATACCATCTTACGCTGGGGGAAGAATGCCTCTAACTTCTGAGTTGGCGTCACAAGTGAAAAAGTTAATAAGCAAAAAACAGTCTTTAAATAGTTATCCTGAACAGATAAAAGATTGGTTAATTTTACAATCTCAAAAGTCAATTTTACCAATGCATGATAAAGTTTTAATTGAAACTTTTCCTAGAAAAATGGGGAATAAAAAAAGACATTTTTTAATTTGTTATGCCTTTGAAGGAAGAAATGTTCATCAGACTTTAGGTTTTTTAATTTCGAAGAGAATGCAAAGATATAATCTTAAACCACTCGGATTTGTTGCAACTGACTATGCACTCGCTATTTGGAGCATGAAAGAAATCAATGATGTTAAATCCTTATTTAATGAAGATTTAATGATAAGTGATTTGTATGAATGGTTAGATGACACTCCATTAATGAAAAAAAATTTTAGAGATGCATCGATTATTTCAGGTTTAATTGAAAGAAAAATGCCTGGTTTGACAAAAACATCGAAGCAAATTTTATTTAATACAGATTTGATTTATGATGTACTTAAGAAACATGAAGGTAATCACTTGCTTCTCAAAGTTGCTAAAGAAGATTCATTAAATGGTTTGATTTCAATTGATAGGTTAGGAAAACTAATGAAGAGAATTCAAAATAAAATTTTATTTAAAAAATTAGAAAAAATATCCCCATTAGCAGTACCTCTTTTGCTTGAAATAAATAGAGAAACAATTAATAAAGATGAGCTTAATGAATATTATCTGGAAGAATTTGAAAATGAATTACTTAGGGAAATTGGTTTTTCATGAAAAAATTAGAGTTTTGTCAAAATACATTTGATATAGATCCACACGGAATTCTCATTTGGTCAAAGCTTAATACTGCAATTGTTTCAGATTTACATTTAGAAAAAGGCTCAAGTTACGCTAAGTATGGGCAATATATTCCACCATATGACAGTTTAGAAACATTAATCAAATTAGAAAAAATTTTATCAAACTATGTGATTAAAAAAATTATTTTTTTAGGTGATACTTTTCACGATAAAAATTCACTAAATAGAATGAATATTAAAACTCAAAAGAAATTAAAATCATTAACTAATCTTTATGAATTTATTTTAATTGAGGGAAATCATGATAAAAATATAATGTATGAAATCCCAAGTCATAAAATTTTACGAATAAATGATATTGAGTTTATTCATGAAGCAATTGTTGATGATAGACATCAGATTTCTGGACATTATCACCCAACTTTATCTGTTAAATTGAATGGAAAAAGAGTAACTGAAAAATGTATCTTGCAAACTGAAAATAAATTAATTCTTCCTTCATTTGGAAAATATACTGGAGGGCTATCGATTAATAATAAAATATTTAAGCCTTATTTAAAATCTGGTTTTAATGCATATATATGTAATGAAAAAAATGTATATAAATTTTCTTCATCAGATTTGAAAAAAAATGTTAAATGAAAAGTATCTAAATAAAGTAATTGATTTTGCTTGGGCAGATGAAATCAGTTTTGATTCAATTAAAGAACAAACTGGTTTAAACGAAAAGCAGGTTATAAAATTGATGAGAAGCAATCTCAAGCCAAGAAGTTTTAAACTTTGGCGTGAAAGAGTATCTGGAAGAAAATCCAAACATAGTAAAATAGAAAGAGTATCTGGTAGAAAATCAAAACATAGTAAAATAAATAATATTTATAGATGATTTTAGTGGAAAATATTTTAAAAAAATACAATGCAGTTGGAATTAATATTCCAAAATTTATGATTAAATGGATGAGGTCAAACCACGCTGGAGAAACAGGAGCAGTTTGGATTTACAAAGGTGCAAGTTGTATTTTTTGGAATAAAAAAATATCGAAGATGTCAAAAGAACACATTTTAACTGAAACCAATCATCTGATAGTTATGGAAAATCTTTTAACCTCTAATGAAAAAAGCAAATTACTTTTTTTATGGAGAATTATGGGTTTTGTTTTAGGATTTTTGTCAGCAATGTTTGGTTATAAATTTTTTTGCATTACTGTAGATGCAGTCGAAACTTTTGTTGAGAAGCATTACAATGAACAAATTGAATATTTATTAAATAATAATCTAAATTATAAGTTAGCAATGGTTTTAAAGAAATGCTGTGATGAAGAAATAGAACACCAGCAAGATGCAAGATCAAAAGTATTAGAAAAAGATGAAAGTAAAATTACTAACTTTTGGAAAAAAATTGTTGGGTCAGGCTCTAATATGGCAGTAAATGTTTCAAAGTTGGTTTAATAATATGATAAAAGTTCTTTATGATGGTAAGTGTGGATTATGTAATAAAGAGATCAATTATTATAAAAAGATTGCCAATAATAAAAATTTTAAATGGTTAGATATTGCTAATAACCCTAAAGATTTAAAAGAATTTAATATTAAACAATCAGACGCACTTTTGTATCTGCATGCATTTGATTCTAAAAATAAACAATATATCGGAGTTGATGCCTTTATTTTAATTTGGAAAAATCTAACTTACTGGAAATTTTTAGCTTTTATTGCGTCTCTGCCAATAATTAAAAGTTTATTGTCTATAATCTATAAGAAATTTGCTTATTATAGATTTAATAAATTAGAACATTGTATTGTCAGTAAGAATAATGCTTAACAAAATAAAATATAAACTCTTTGGAAAGTTTCAAAATAAAAAACGTTTAGAACAAATGAAAAAAAATCCATTTAAAAGAGTTGATTCGCAAAAAATGACTGATATTGAAAAAATGGATAAAGGTTTTAATGGCAAAACTTATTCTATAAATGGTATGGATATAGATTTTTAACCAGGAAAACTAATTTTTTGATTTTAAAGTGATTTTTAGTTAAGTTATAAAAAGTTTTAAGAGGAAAAATAATGATGAAATATATTATAAGTATAATTGCAATACTCGGTTTATTTATAAACTCTGTTTTTGCTGGTGGACATAAAAAAATAAAAGTTGGTATGATTACCACTTTATCTGGAGGAGGTTCAGGTCTTGGAATTGACGTTAGAGATGGTTTTTTATTAGCTGTTAAAGGCGATAAACATTTTGAGGTTATTGTAAAGGACGATCAAAGAAAACCGGACATTGCGGTTCAAATTGCAGATAAAATGATACAGTCAGATAAAGTAGATGTTCTTACTGGAATTATATGGTCAAATTTAGCAATGGCAGTGGTGCCTGCTGCAGTTAAACAAGGAAAATTCTATTTGTCTCCGAATGCAGGGCCTTCTAAATTAGCAGGTAAAGGTTGTCATAAAAATTATTTTAACGTTGCTTGGCAAAATGATAATTTGCATGAAGCAGCTGGTGGATATGGAAATGTTGCTGGGTATAAAAACTCATTTATACTTGCGCCTAACTATCCAGCAGGTAAGGATGCGTTAACAGGATATAAAAGATTTTTTAAAGGCAAAATTGAAAAAGAATTATATACCAAACTTGGTCAAAAAGACTATGCAGCAGAAATTGCTCAAATAAGGTCATCTAAAGCTGATAGTATCTTCTTCTTTTTACCTGGCGGAATGGGTATTTCATTTATGAAACAATTATCTCAATCAGGTATAAATCTTCCAGTCATTGGACCAGCCTTTTCATTTGACCAAGGTATTTTAAAAGCTGTTGGTGATGCTGCTCTAGGTGTTAAAAACACCTCTCAATGGTCAAAAGATCTTGACAATAAAGCTAATAAGAAATTCGTTCAAGATTTTCAAAAAGAGTATGGACGATTACCATCTTTATATGCATCTCAGGGATATGATACTGGGAAATTGTTAATTTCTGCTCTAAATGTAGCAGACGTTAAAGACCAAGATAAATTCAGAAGTGCATTGAAAAATGCTAATTTTGAAAGTACCCGTGGTTCATTTAAATTTGATACTAATCAACATCCTATTCAAGACATTTATGTAAGAGAAGTGATCAAAGAGGGAAAAATTTTAACAAATAAAATTATTTCAACCGGGCTTAAAAATAGATCAAATGCTTACGTTAAAGATTGTCCTTTGAAATAAATAAATAAGTGAGTTTTATTGACTCACTTATTCTCATCACATGGAATTTCAATTATTAATTGAACAGCTATTAAACGGCTTACAATTCGGCACAATGTTGTTCCTTATGTCTGCTGGTTTGACTTTAGTTTTTGGTGTTATGGGATTGATTAATCTTGCGCATGGTTCCTTTTACATGATTGGCGCTTTTGGAGCAGCTCTTCTTGCTGAAATTACAGGTTCTTTTTTTATTGGATTAATAAGTAGTTTTATTGTTGCTATGTTTGCAGGTGTAATAACTGAAATTTTAGTTATTAGAAAGTTATATAAAAAAGATCACTTAGATCAAGTGCTAGCAACCTTTGCTCTAATTTTAATTTTTTCTGAAGGTATTAGATGGATTTTCGGAGCGTATCCACTTTATCTGAACATACCTTCAGAACTCAATGCTAGTGTTTCTCTTCCTTTAGAAATTATTTATTCGAAATATAGACTTTTAATAATTGCAATTGGAATTTTAATAGCATTTTTCTTATACATTTTAACTTCTAAAACTTTACTAGGAATAAGAATAAAAGCAGGACAAAACGATAGGGAAATGATTTCTGTTTTGGGAGTAAATATTAAAACTCTTTATACAATTGTTTTTGCATTAGGAGCTGCGTTAGCTGGTTTATCTGGAGCATTGATCGGTGCGATACAATCTGTTGAGGTCGGTATGGGTGAACCAGTTCTAATATTAGCATTTGTAGTAATTATCATTGGTGGAATTGGCTCAATTAAAGGAGCTTTTGTTGGGGCTTTGTTAGTAGGAGTTACAGATACGTTAGGACGTTTCTTACTTCCTGAGTTATTTAAATTATTTTTTGATAATGCTGATGCAAATTTAATTGGTTCATCGATAGCCTCAATGTCAATATATATACTTATGGCAATTGTTTTAATTTTTAAGCCATCAGGTTTGTTTGGTGAGAGATCAGCATGATGTCTGAAAAGAAATTAAATTTTTTAATTCTAATATTTTTATTTTTAGTACCGTTATTTTCAATTCTTTTAAATGATATCTATATAACAACATTATTTTCAAAGATTGTTATATTAGCTATTGCAGGTATTGGTCTTAATTTAATATTGGGGTATGGTGGCATGGTTTCCTTTGGTCACGCTGCTTTTTTTGGCTTAGGTGGATATATTACAGGAATTTTAGCTTTTCATTTTAATAATTACGAACCTATCCAAATATTAGTTTTTGAGTTTGAAGGAACAAATCAATTATTATTTATCTGGATTTTTACTTTAATTTTTTCATCTATATTAGCACTCTTTATTGGTTATTTTTCATTAAGAACAACAGGTGTTTATTTCATAATGATAACATTAGCATTTGCTCAAATGTTATATTATTTTTCAATAAGTTGGCCTACTTATGGTGGAGAAGATGGATTGTCACTTTCACTTAGAAATCAAATCCCTTTTCTTAATACCATGGATCCTATTACTTTTTTTTATATTTGTTATGTATGGTTAATTATAACAATAATACTTGTTAAATTTATTTTAAATTCTCCATTAGGAATTTCATTAAAAGCTAGCAAAGAAAATGAGGATAGAGTTAGATCAGTTGGAATTAACCCTAAAAAAGTTAAATTAATTTCATTTATAATATCTGGAGCAATAACAGGTCTCGCTGGTTCTTTATACGCCGATCTTAATAGATTTGTAAGTCCAACAATTTTAAGTTGGCAAATGTCTGGAGAAATTATGATTTTAGTAATTTTAGGTGGAATGTTTAGACTTTATGGGCCAATTTTGGGTGCTTTTTTTTATATTATATTAGAACAATTTCTTGGTGGTATTACAGAAAATTGGCAATTTTGGTTGGGTTTTATAATTCTTTTAGAAGTGCTTTATGCAAAGGCAGGAATAATGAGCTTTTTAATTAAAGATAAATATGATGAAAAAACCAGTTCTTAAAATTGATAAACTTAGCAAATCATTCGGAGCTATAAAGGCTAATGATAACTTAAATTTCAATCTATTTAGAAATGAAATTCATGCCCTAATAGGTCCAAATGGTTCTGGTAAGTCAACATTAGTTAAACAAATTTCAGGATTTTTAAAACAAGATAGTGGTCAAATTTATCTTGAAGAAATTGATATTTCCAATTATTCAGCTGAACATAGGTCAAGAATGGGTATTGCTAGAAGTTTTCAAATTTCTTCTGTTATAAATTCATTTAAAGTTATTGATAATTTAAGATTATCCCTAATGGGTAGAGATGGAGGTTATTTAAATCCACTTAATAATATCTATAGAAATAAAGATTATAGTGATGAAGCATTTGATTTACTTAAAATTGTTGATTTAACAAATAAGGCTAATGATTTAGTAAGTACTTTAAGTCATGGTGATAAAAGAAAACTTGAGATAAGTTTGGCGCTATCAATGAATCCAAAGTTATTACTTTTTGATGAGCCAATGGCTGGATTAGATAAAACATCATCACAATTAATGATTGATTTGTTTAAAAAATTAAAAGTTAAAGCTCCGATTTTACTTATAGAACATGATATGGAATCAGTATTTGCATTAGCTGACAGGATATCAGTTTTAGATTATGGAAGTTTAATTGCTTCTGGAAATGAAAAAGAAATAAAGTCAAATGCCAAAGTTCAGGAAGTTTATCTTGGGGATGAAAATTGAGCACACTTCTTAAGATTGATAAATTAAGTGCTTGGTATGGTGATACCCGCGTACTAAATGAAGTGGAAATTGAAATTAAAGAAGGAGAAATTGTTGCCTTACTAGGTAGAAATGGAATGGGAAAAACTACTACTTTACATTCAGTATGTGGGATAATCGAAAAAGTTTCAGGCAAAATATTTTTTAAAAATTATTTAATTTCAAATTTACCAAGTTATGAAATATCTAAATTAGGTATCGGTTTAGTGCCTGAAGGCAGAAGGATTTTTTCAAATCTTACTGTTGAAGAAAACTTGATTGTTGCTTCTAGAAAAGGTTATTGGGATCTAAATAAAATTAAAAAAATTTTTCCACGGTTATCTGAACGTTTAACTCAAATGTCAAATTCTTTATCTGGTGGTGAACAGCAAATGTTAGCAATTGCAAGAACTCTTATGACTAATCCAAAGATGTTAATTTTAGATGAAGCAACTGAAGGTTTATCACCAAATATAAGAAATGAGATATGGACAATTATCTCTGAAATTAAAAAAAAGGATGTTTCAATAATTTTAGTAGATAAATACTTGAACAAAATAAAACAAATTGCAGATAAGTTATATATTCTTGACAGAGGAGAAAATGCTTGGAATGGAAAACCTTCTTTATTAACTAATCAGATTGTTAAGAAATATTTATCTGTTTAAATATTTTAATTAAATGACAAGTCCCCAAGATCTTGTGTAACAACTCCAGTAAATTCAATAGTTTTGGGTGTTAGAGTTTTTACATACTTTTGAATATTTTCTTGAATAAGTTTTTCAATATTTTTCATAATTTCTTTGTCTGGAAATTCCCAAATAACTACACTTACGTTAGGCGTATTTGGGTTTTTCAACGATCTAAACCTTACACCTTTAACAGTTTGAAGTAGAGATGGCCATTTTGTTTCTAGCATAGACTCAAAAAGTTCACAGTCTTCATTACTTGAAAATGTTCTAACAAATATTTTTACTAACATACATTTACCTTACACTTTATTTTTAAATATTATGATCTATAGTAAGGTTACAAAAAATGAGGACATTATGGTAGAATTATTTGTAAGAAAAGACGTTGCATTTAGGGCTTTTAAAATTGCTTTAATTGTTGGTGTTATTCTAGCAGGAATAAATCATGGAGATTATATCATTAAGGGTGAGATGACTGGCAACAACTGGATCAAAATAATAATTACCTTTTGTGTTCCGTACTGTGTCTCTTCATTTTCATCTGTAATGGCAATTAAAAAAGAACAGAAAATATCTGCAATGTAATAATTATTACTTATGATTAAATTAGGTTTATTAGGAAACAATATATCAAAATCTGAAATGCCTAATCTTATCACAAAATTAGGAAATGAATTTGGGTTTGATGTTAAGTACGAACTTTTTGATCAAGCTTCAAAAACAAATTTTAATTTCAAAAAATTTTTAAGCCAAATAAAAGAAAAGAATATTTCTGGGATTAATGTTACCTACCCTTTTAAAGAACTAGCATTAGAGCATTCAATTAAATTAAGCGAAGAAACAAAGTTAGTAAAATCAACCAATCTTATTTTAATCAATGAAAGTATGACTTCATACAATACGGATTACTCGGGATTTCTGAACACTTATAAATTTAATTTTAATAAAGAACCTTCAAAATTAGTTGTCTTAGGAGGTGTAATCAATGAAAGTATGACTGCACATAATACAGATTTCACTGGTTTTCTTAATACTTATAAATTTAATTTTAATAAAGAACCTTCAAAATTAGTTATTTTAGGAGGTGGTGGAGTTGGAAAATCAGTTTGTTTTGCTTTATTAAAATTAGGAGTTAAAGAACTTAACATAATCGAAAAAGATCACATTAAATTAGAAAAATTAATAGAGGATTTAAAAAAACAAAACGAACAGGTATATTCAATAAAGTTAGATGAGTTGATAGAAAATCAGCATGAATTTGATGGATTTTTAAATTGCTCTGAGCAGGGTCATATTAACACTCCTGGAAACCCATTTGATGGGTTGAAATTAAATAGTAATCAATGGTCTTTTGATGTAGTTTACACGCCTGCTATGACAACTTTTTTAAAAAATTCAGAGAATAGTGGGGCAAAAATAATTACTGGCATTGATCTTTTTTTATTCCAAGGAATAGAGTCATTTATAATTTTTACAGAACAAGAAAAATTAAGAAAAAAAATCATGAGTAATTATGACAATATAAGAGAGTACTATTTTAAAAAGTTAATCACTTGATAATGTCAATTTTACTACATTAGAACTAACTAAATTTTTTATTTCACTTTTTGTGTAATTTAACTCCAATAAAATTTCATTTGTAAATTATGACAAGATAAGAGAGTATTATTTTAAAAAATTAATCACTTGATGATGTTAATTTTACTACATTAGAATTAACTAAATTTTCTATTTCACCTTTTGTATAATTTAACTCTAGTAAAATTTCATTTGTATGTTCACCAATTTGAGGTGGTATATTTTTAACGCCAACTGATTTTGATCTGCTAAACTTTATTGGAGAAGCTATACTTTGATATTCATCTTTATGAAGAACCATTTGTCTTTCTTTTGTCTGAGGATGATTGATAGCTTCTTCCATGTTCCTGACTGGACCAGCTGGAACACCTGCATTTAAAAGTTTTTCTGAAAAAGAGTTTCCATCAACATCCTTAAGTGCATTTTGTAAATAATCTGTTAATTCTAATCTGTTTTTAACTCTATCTGCATTAGTTTTAAATCTATCATCGTCTATTAAGTTATCCAAATTGAGTGCTTTACAGAGTCTTGCAAATCCAGCATCGTTTCCTATTCCCATAAAAATTTCATTAGTAGCTGTATCGAACTTGTCATATGGAGATATGTTAGGATGAGAGTTTCCTGTTGCTTTTCCAGGTTTTTTACTCAGAAAAAAATTTGCATTGTGAGGATGCATTAAAGCTAGAGAAGAGTCATATAATGTCATGTCAAGATACTGGCCTTTATTGGAGATGTTTCTTTCTTGTAAAGCCATTAATATTCCAATTGCAGAGTATAAACCAGTGCCCATATCTACAAAGGGTGCTCCCATTCTTACACTACCACTTTCTGGTGTTCCGTTTATGGACATCATTCCAGTCATCGCTTGAACAATTGCATCATAACCAGGTGCTCCACCTAGAGGACCCTCTTGACCAAAACCAGATATTCTACAATGAATAAGTTTTGGAAACTTTTCTTTTAAAACTTCTTCGTATCCTAAACCCCATTTTTCCATTGT
>OCVP010000269.1_pt1 | contig 24269 bp, 29 predicted proteins | sample 1539171 | NCBI WGS metagenome assembly OCVP01 (sample SAMEA51879418, study PRJEB22527) | metagenome
CCTCATTCATACTTTTCTTACTCACTTTATCTTTGTTTGCAGTTAGAATTTGAGAGTTTATGTTGTTTTTATTCAAGTAAGTAGAAATAAACTTAGCTTCCTCTTTAGAATTTTTTCTAATACGATGATCTACAATTAAAGCCATCAATTTCCCTTTTTTGTATTTTATAAAAGCATTTACAAGGAATAATAATGACATACTATCTGGACCACCAGAAACTGCTACAGCAACCGAAGGGTTTTTCTCAAAAGTGTATTTTTTTTCTATGATTTTAATGAATTCTTTATTTGTAAGCTTCATTCATTATTTTCTAAGCAATTATACTCAACAATTTGTTTTTTGGTTTGAGGAATTATTTTATTTTTTGGAAAATCAATAATTAATTTTTCCATAGTTTTACAAGCCTCAGTAGTTTTTTCAACTTGGTATAATGACTGAGAAAGTTTGAAAAGCATTTCTGCAGCTTTAATACTATCTGGAAATTTTTGGAAACCTTCTGCAAATATAAGTGCTGCTTCTCTATAATTTTTTTCTAGAATATATAATTCTCCAAGCCAATAATGTGCTGAACCTGATAGTTGATTATCAGGATTGTCTGAAATAAACTGTTCGAATGAAGTTTTGGCATCCTGCCATTTTTTATCTCTAATATTATCAAATGCTTCTTGGAATTGATCTTCAGGTGATAAGACCTCTTCTTTTTCATTAGAATTTACTTCCTGATCTTCAGATATAACTTCTTCATTTGTATCATTTGTGTTTTTTGAAATATTTAATGTTCCAAGTGTATTTTCAGTTTCAGTATCACTTAAAGTATTGCTTTTAACTTCAGAACTATCTTGTGAAGCTTCAACATTATTTAAAGGAACTGATTGAAAATTATCAATAACTAATTCTAAATTTTCTAATTTATTAAAGATATCGTCTAATTGAAAATACAATTCTTCTAAATTAGAAGTTAAATTTTTTATATCGTTTTCAATATCATATATTCGCAAATCGATAGCAGAAAGATTTTTAACGAAATCATTATTTGTTCCATTTGATTGATTTGGTGAATTTGAAAATACTTCTTTTGAAAGATCAGAAACTTCTCTTTGTAACCTTTCTAGTTGTTGAGAGATAGTAAGATCATTTTCATTAGAAAAAGCATAACTTGAAAAAAATAAAATTAAGACTGTGAGTATGTACTTAGACATTAAACTATTTTAATTTCTAATTGAGATAAAAATGTGGCGCTATATTTCTATAGCGCCAAAGTATTAAGGAATAATAATTAATTAACTAAAGTTACTGATCTTCTGTTTTGAGCCCATGCTCCATCATTTGATCCTACAACAGCAGGTCTTTCTTTACCATAACTAATAGTTGAAACTCTGTCAGGATTTATTCCTAATCCAATTAGGTAATTTTTAACAGCTTGAGCTCTTTTTTCACCAAGAGCTAAGTTGTACTCTCTAGTTCCTCTTTCATCACAGTGTCCTTCAATTGTGACAGAAACATCACTATTTTGCTTAAGCCATGCAACTTGATCTTGAAGTAACTCCAAAGCGTCTGAATCTAAGTCTGAACTATCATATCCAAAAAATACTCTATCGCCGACATTAACAATTAAATCTTCCTGTGATCCAGAAACTATTCCACTTCCTGCAGTTTCAGTAATAGTTCCTTCTGAAGAAACATCACTTCCTGAACTACTTGATCCTGAACCTGAAGAGTCAGCTGAGTCTTTAGGTGTAGTTGCACAAGCGGCAACAAATAAAACCATAAATATAGAGATAAAAAACTTGTAAAACATAAATAATGCTCCCTTAATACTTTGAGTAGATATACTAAATTATTTGGATTTCCTTAACATTTTTTTCAAAATTTCGTATATTTTTTTGTATTATATTGAATTAATGCATCAAGGGAGACCAAGCTGGATCAGAGCCTCCTAAAGGTGTTATTACTTTTCTTTCATTAAAACCAGTTAAATCAATAGAATATAGGCTGGATTCACCTCCAGATCCATCCTCAGCAGTTCTCTCTTCTTTAAAATACATCAAAAATCTACCATTTGGGGCCCATGTTGGCCCCTCAACATGAAATGATTTTGCAATCATTCTTTCATTTGAGCCATCAACCTCCATAACACCTATATAAAATTGACCTCCCTCTTGTTTAGTGAATGCAATCATATCACCTCTTGGAGACCAGACTGGTGTGTAGTAACTTCCTGCTTCCCTGCTAATTCTTTTAATATTTTTTCCATTATTATCACTTACATACAAATGCCTTCGTCCACTTCTATCTGAATTAAAAACTATTTTTTTTCCATCAGGTGAAAAACTTGCAGAAACATCTATTGAAGAATTATTAGTAACTCTTTTAGAAATTCTTGTTTTTAGATCAAGAATATAAATTTCGGAATTACCAATTTCTGGATCAGTGTAAGACATTACGATTTGATTACCATCAGGTGAAAAACGTGGAGCAAATGTCATTCCAGGAAACTCACCTACTATTTCTTGCTTACCAGTTTCTATATCAAATATGTAAACTCTTGGATTATTTCTATTTACATATGACATGTATGTTATTTTTTGTGAATTAGGAGAGAATCTTGGCGTTAATACTAAGTATGATCCATCTGTTAAAAAACGATGATTTGATTGATCTTGATCCATTATTGCTAATCTTTTTTGTTTATTTTCTTTTGGGCCAGTCTCAGCAACGTAAACTATTCTTGTATCAAAGTAACCACCTTCACCAGTTATATTTTTAAAAATGGAATCTGAAATAATATGAGCAACTCTTCTCCAATTTTTTTCATTAGTCTCATATTTTTTTCCTACTATTTGCTTTTGTTGAAATACATCAAACAATCTAAATTCTACAGATATTTTTCCATTGTTTGTTGAAATTTTTCCAGAAACTAAATGTTGGGCCTTTATTAATTTCCAATCTTCAAATCTAGGTTTATTTGATAAAGATTCATTATCTTGAATAAAAGATCTTTTATCTATTGGTAAAAAAAGCCCAGACCTTTCTAAGTTATCTGAAATAACAGTTGAAATATTTTTACCTACTTTAGTTAATTGTGAATTTTTTGAGTATAGCTCTGTTACAGCTATTGGAGTTGGCTTCACACTACCTTGTGTTAGAGTCACTTCTAATGAATAGGCTTTTAAACTCAAAAATAAAAAAAGGGTTATTAAGAAAACTTTTTTCATCAATATCCTTTCATAATACTATAATCAAAAGTAATTGTAAGATTTTTCCATAGATTATATTTATCTTTTGGAAGTTTTAACGGTGTACATTCTGGGTTTAAAAGAGTTCTCATTGCGCTATCTGTAATTGGTCCATAAAATGGATTAGTTTTAGCTATATTTGTGTCAACAATGCGGATGCTACTTGGTGAAACCTTCATATTTTGTAATACTTTTGCTGAAATTGTTACTTTATCTCCTCTTTCTATAACTGCACCTGCTGGAGCATTCCAACAAGAAGATAATTGCTGCCTCAACATGTCTATTTCAGATATTGATAGCATAATATTGTCATCAGTATCATCTGTACTTTTATTATCAACCTCTTCAACCTCTTCCTTAACTTCATTTTGAACTGTATTTGTTTTTTCATTTCTTTAATCTTTAAGCATTGATGCTATGCTAAAATCTTTCTCAGGTTTCGGCTTTGGTTTAGATACGGCTTTATCACTTTCCAACTTTGGTTTATCCTTTATGTTTGTTTCAACATCTAAATCTGATTTAACATTTTCATTATTTATAATTTTTGGCTTTGGCTTGAGTTTTGGTTTAATTATATCAGTTTTAATTGTTTCTACTTTTTTCTTAACCTCTAAAATTTCCTTTTCTTTGATAACTACTTTTTTTGTTTCCTTAACTTCTAAATTTGGAGTTTGTTTCATTTCCAAAACTGGTTGATTTGGATTAGTTTTTTCTTCAATTTCAGTTTTATTTATTTCAACATTTTTTTTTACTTCTAATTGATCTGATGAATTAAATTTTTTTTGCTTAGTAATTGTTTCCTTATTTTTATTTTCTGGTTTTTCAGTATCAGATTTTTTCAAATTGGTATTTTCGTCAACATTAAGTATTTCAATAGGTATTACGTTTGGAACATAGATTTCTTTTGTAGAAAAAAAATTTGGTAAGCCGACCATAAACAAAAGGATAATTAAATGTATTAGTGTTGAAAAAATAACTCCTGATGTTTTAGGATTTAAATTTTCAAAAAAGTTTATAATTTTTAAACTATTATAGCTTATACGATCCATCTATTGCTCAAGATTTTGAGTAATTAATGCAACTTTAATATATCCTGCTGAATTTATTATGGACATAATTTCCATAATCCTTCCATAAGCTACTACTCTATCACCTCGTATATAAATTCTTGCTTCTGTGTTTTGTTCAGTAATAGCGTTTAGTCGAGGAATTAAATTTTCTACTTCAACCTTTGATTCTCCAATGTAGACTTCTCCGTCTAACTTAACGGTTATCTCAATTGGATCTTTAATATCAGTTAATGCAGTAGCTTTAACCTTTGGTAAATCAACTTTAATTCCAACCGTTAGAAGAGGTGCGGTAACCATAAAAACAATTAGTAAAACAAGCATAACATCTACAAAAGGTGTAACGTTAATTTCACTCATTTGAGTGTACCTTTGCTTCTTACGTTTGTTTAAATTATTTGAGGTAATCAATTTATTTTTTCTCTAATTGTCTAAAAAAAATTGTTGAGAATTCATCCATAAATGTTTCCAAGGATATAAAATATTTTGATAAATCGTTTGAAATTTTATTGTAAGCAACTACAGCAGGTATAGCCACAAAAAGACCTAATGCAGTTGCAAAAAGGGCCTCAGCAATTCCTGGTGCAACTACTGCTAAATTTGTATTTTGAGCTATTGCAATAGATTTAAAACTATTCATTATACCCCAGACTGTTCCAAATAACCCAATAAAAGGTGCAGTTGATCCAGCAGTTGCGAGGAATGTTAAATTTCTTTCAACATTTTCACTTTCTTTATTAAAAACAACTGTCATTGATCTCATCATTCTATCTTTTAAAGAATTAATATCAGATGTATCATTTTCAAACTGAGTTTTACTTTTTTTCCACTCTAAAATTGCAGCACAAAATAATTTTGATTTTGGATCTGTTTGATTAAAGTTTAAAGTTTCATATAAATCTTCAAATGAATTTCCAGACCAAAAAATATCTTCAAATTCTTTTTCAAGTTTTTTTAATTGTCTAATTCTTAAAATTTTTGAAATTATTACATTCCAAGAATAAAGAGAGGCTAAGATTAAAATTATAATTACAGATTTAACTACAAGGTCAGCTTGCATAAATAAAGCAAGCATTGAAAAATCTGGAGCTTCTGTCGATAAATTTGTACTATTAATATCTGCCATAATAATTATTTTTTAATTTTTTCAAGATCACTACTATGAACCATAACCCAAAACCCTGGTCTATTTTTTTCACATAATGCTATTACTGGTGTCTTACCCTCTTCTTTCGCAAGTTTTGCAGTATCATCCCATAAACTAATTGCTGTATGCTTTGCTCTTAATTTACATTCTATAAATAAGTCTTCATGAATTACATCAGCTCTTGTTACTTTACCATTACCCCCGCTCAAAGGTGTCCTTTTACCATTGAAATAATTTGCAACATCTCTTTCTCTTTTTTTCCAGGCTTTATCAGGCATCTATATTCCTTTCATTAGGCTGTGAGTGAAGATAAAACATTATCATCAACTTCAAAATTTGATGATACAACTTGAACGTCGTCATTGTCTTCTAAAACTTCAAGTAATTTAAATAGTTTGTCCGCTGTATCTTTTCCAATATTTATATTATTTTTACTTTTCCAAATTAAATTTGCAGAGTTAGTCTGACCATACTGTTTAATTAATTTATCATTAAGTTCATGCAAATCGTTTTGATCACAGTATATTGAATATTCTGTGTCATTAATTTCATAATCTTCACTATTATTTTCAATAAGAAATTCTAGAAGCTGATCTTCTTTTACTAAGTTTTTATCAAGAGTGATATTTCCAAATCTGTCAAAACCAAAACTAACACTTCCTGTTTCACCCAAATTACCTCCATGTTTACTAAAAGATGACCTAATCTCTGCAGCTGTTCTATTTTTATTATTTGTAAGTGCCTCAACTATTATTGCAATACCTTCAGGGCCATATCCTTCATATCTTACTTCTTCATAATTGCTATCAGGATCATTTCCTTGACCTTTTTTTATTGCTCTCTCAATATTATCTTTTGGCATATTGAGTGACTTGGCCGACGAAATTGCAGATCTTAATCTAATATTACTCTCAATATCTTCACCTCCTACTTTGACAGCAACAGAAATTTCTCTTCCAAGTCTTGAGAAAACTTTTGCTCTTTTTTTATCTTGAGCACCTTTACGATGCATAATATTTTTAAATTTCGAGTGCCCTGCCATTACGAGTAGATTTATAAATATTTAATCCGATGTTAGTAAAGATATAAAATATTAGATAAATGTGTCTAATATATGTAAATTATGTCTCTTGAATTGGGGTGATATTTTTAGCTAAACCAGTATTAGTATCAATCTCTATTAAAGCCCCGCATACTGTTATGTTTTCAGTAGCAGGTGTAAATCTACCTTCTGCCCTGTACCCCTTAACAAATCCATGTATTGGATTATTTATATCAAAACCAATTATTGAATTATAATCACCTGACATCCCCACGTCTGTTTGATAGGCTGTACCTTTAGGTAAAATAACACTGTCTGCCGTTGGCACATGAGTATGTGTGCCTAAAACTGCCGTAACTTGTCCATCAACATAATATCCAAATGCCTTTTTTTCAGAAGTTGCTTCACCATGCATATCAATAATTATCGCATCACATGTACTGCCTAACTTCTCTTTTTGAAGAAATTCAATTATGCCTTTAAAGGGATCATCTAATGATAAATTCATAAATAATCTGAGCATTACTTGTACTACTATAATTTTTTTTCCATTTAAAAGTTCAAGCTTATAATATCCTTTTCCAGGAACCCCATCAGGATAATTCAAAGCTCTGATTATTTTTGGATTTTCTTCAATATAAGAAAGCATATCTCTTTGATCCCATGCATGATTCCCAAGTGTAAGTAGATCAATTCCGCTAGAAAATAATTCTTCTGCATCCTTTTTTGAAAGTCCATAACCAGAAGTAGCATTCTCACCATTAGCAATAATCATGTCTGTATTATATTTAGATTTGAGTGTTGGGATAATTTCTTTAATTTTTTTTCGTGACGCCTTACCGACAATATCACCTATAAAAAGAATTTTCATTGAAAACTATATAAATTTTTTTCAGTAATAACATAATCCACTTTAAAATCAAATTTGTCTATGGGTATGTAATCTAACTTTTGTTCTTCATATGCATAGGCTACAGAGATGAATCTGTGATTAATTTTATTTAAATAAGCAAATGTCCTGTCATAATAACCTCCACCATAACCTAATCTATTTCCCTTATTATCAAAAGCTAAACAAGGTACAAAAATTAATTCAGGATTTAAAATTTTATTTTTATTTTGAGGCTCTGATATATTCATATGTCCTTTTACAAAATTCTCTTCACTCTTAAATTGCTTAAAGATTAAATGACTATTTTTTTTTTCAATTACAGGGAGACATAAAATTTTATTTTTAATAAAGATAAGATTGTTAAGCTCTCTTGTATTTATCTCAGAATTTATAGAAATAAAACTAGAAACTATATTAATTTCTTGAAAGTTAATTTTTTCAAAAAGCTCATTAAACAAAGTTAAAGCAAAATGAGATGGTTTATTATTAAAAATCTTATCTCTTATAATTTTTTGTTTTTTTCTGATAATTGATTTTTCATCTTTAATATTATTCATAATAAGAATTCTTAATTATATTAATTAAACCTTCTACCTTTTTATTTATTTCATCAAATTCTTGATCTAATTTCAATTTTTCATCTTCTAAAATTTTTTTTTCATTTTGTAGTTTTAGTATTTTGTCTTTAAGTTCTAAATTGTTCTTTAGATATTCTTCATTCTTGGCATCATTTACTTCTGAACTTCTTTCTATATTTAATTTTTCTGAAAGCTCTGCTTGAAGCTCAATAGAGAGAAGTGATAACAATATAGTATCACTTATTTTTCCATTAGAATATTTTGGATTTTGTAATTTATCATCAATTTTTTCATTAATTAAATTTATTGAATCTATTATTTTTTTTTCATCTTTTTTTTCATATTCTAATGATATTTCTCTATTTAAAATTTTTGTCTTATAAAAAGGCATGGTTATTTCTTAATTAGAAGTTCCAATTCATCAATATACTCGGACATTTGTTTTCGTAAATTTTTAATTTCATTTTCAAGATTTTTAATTTTTTCTTTTTTAGAAATATGATGATCCCTAAAATCTTCTAAAGCTGATCTTAGATTATTTAAGTTTTCGCTTAGAACTGTAATTTTTTTTTGTATTTCCATTATAATTTTATAGTTTGTAATTTTATAATTGTCACTGTAATGAACCCATATTAAATAATTTTATATCAACCATAAAGGTAAGTATTTGAATAATTTAAATAATATCAACAATCTAAGACAATTATCAAATTGTATTAGATTTTTATCAATGGATGCAGTGGAAAAAGCAAAATCTGGTCATCCTGGTATGCCTATGGGTATGGCAGATATCGCAACAGTTCTTTATAAAAATCATTTAAAGTTTGATCCGAATGATCCGGAGTGGATTGATAGAGATAGATTAATTATTTCAAATGGGCATGGCTCAATGCTTTTATACTCTTGTTTGTATCTAACAGGATATAAAGACATTGACATAAATCAAATTAAAAATTTTAGACAATTACATAATAAAACTGCAGGTCACCCAGAATACGGAAGTGCAGAAGGAATAGAAACAACTACTGGGCCTTTGTCTCAAGGTTTAGCAAATGCAGTTGGAATGGCGCTAGCGGAAAAAAAATTATCAAATAATTATGGAGAAGAATTATTCGATCATTACACTTATGTTTTTGCTGGAGATGGATGCTTAATGGAAGGTTTAAGTCATGAAGCGTGTAGTCTCGCAGGACATTTAAAATTAAATAAGCTTATTATGTTTTTTGATAATAATTCTATTTCCATAGATGGATCAACAGATCTTTCAGTTTCAGACAATGTGAAAAAAAGATTTGAAGCTTATAATTGGAATATAATTGAAATAGATGGTCATAAATATGAGGAAATTGATCAAGCTATAATTCAAGCAAAAAAAAATGATGCTCCAACAATTATATCTTGTAAAACTAAAATTGGTTTTGGCTCTCCAAACAAAGAGGGTTCAGCTTCATCACATGGTTCACCTCTTGGTGAAGATGAAATTAGTTTAACAAGAAAAAAATTAGAATGGAATTATTCGCCGTTTGAAATTCCAGATGATTTATTACGTGAGTGGAGAAGTTTCTATAAAAGAAATGAAGAATCAAGAAATTCATGGTTATCAAAAAACAAAGAATTAATTGAAAGTAAAAATTTTAAAGATAGTTTTTATCAAAAAATTGATCATCAAATTCCAGAAAAACTTAGTGAATTAAAATCTGAGCATTTTAATGACAAAACAAATTGTGCTTCAAGAAAATCGAGTGAGCTAACGCTAAATTTAATTTCAAACTATCAAAAAAATCTTATTGGTGGATCTGCTGATCTTACTGGATCAAATAACACTAAGGCAAAAGATATGAATGTAATTACATCTAATAATTTTAATGGAAATTATATTCATTACGGCATCAGAGAACATGGAATGGCTGGAGTAATGAATGGCATTGCTTTGCATAAAGGTTTAATTCCATACGGAGGAACGTTTTTGGTATTTACCGATTATTGCAGACCTTCAATTAGGTTATCAGCTATTATGAATATACCAGTTATTTATGTAATGACGCATGACTCAATAGGATTAGGAGAAGATGGACCAACCCATCAACCTGTTGAACATCTTGCATCTTTAAGATCTATACCAAATTTAACAGTCATTAGGCCTTGTGATATTATTGAAACTATAGAAGCATGGGAATGTGCAATCAACAATACTGGACCAACAATCTTAGTTTTAACAAGACAAAATCTACCGATGTTACAAAAAGATAATCGCAAAGAAAATCTTGTAAATAAAGGTGCTTATAAAATAAGAGATTTTAAAGAATATGATGCAACAATTTTATCTTCTGGTTCTGAAGTTGAGATTGCTTGCTCTGCATCAAATAAACTTTTTGAAAACAATAATTTAAAGATAAGAGTTGTAAGCATGTCTTCATTTGAATTGTTTGAGAAAAATGATGATGGTTATAAAAATGAAATTTTAGGAAATAAACCTATTTTTGCTATTGAGGCTGGAGTAATAAATGGTTGGGAAAAATATATTAAAAATGAAAATTTTGTTGGTATGTCAACTTTTGGTGAAAGTGGTCCATACAAAGATTTATATAAGCACTTTAAGATAACAGATGATTACTTAATTGAAAAAATAATTAAAACTTTATAAAAAGGAGAAATATGAAAGTTGCAATAAATGGATTTGGAAGAATTGGAAAACTTGTTTTTAGAGCTTTATTAGAAAAAAATCCTAAAGATATTAATATTGTAGCTATTAATGAACTAGGAAGTGTTGAGAGCAGTGCTCACTTACTTAAATATGACAGTGTTCACGGTATTCTTAAAGATGAGATTAGTTCAATCAAAAATGGATTAAAAATTGGTAAACATAAAATTAATTTTTATTCCGAAAGAGATCCAAATAACCTTCCTTGGAAATCACTCAAGGTAGATGTTGTTCTTGAATGTAGTGGTGTTTTTACTTCAAAAGAAAAGGCGATTTCTCATTTAAATGCAGGAGCAAAAAAAGTTATTATTTCAGCACCAGCTTCAAATGTAGATGCCACAATTGTTCAAGGTGTAAATAACGATACCATTAAAAAAAATCATAACGTAATTTCAAACGGATCTTGTACTACTAACTGTCTTGCTCCTTTAGCTATGGTTCTTGATGAAAAATTAGGAATTGAAAGTGGTTTCATGACAACAATTCATAGTTACACGGGTGATCAAAGAACTGTTGATCAAACCCATTCTGACTTTAGAAGAGCAAGGGCTGCAGCTGAGTCAATGATTCCAACTTCTACAGGAGCGGCAAAGGCTTTGAGTCTAGTCTTACCAAAATTAAAAGGTAAACTAGATGGAACAGCTATTCGAGTACCTACTCCTAATGTCTCACTTATAGATCTTACATTTGTAAGTAAGAAAAAAACTAGCCCAGAAAAAATTAATTCTATAGTTCTTCAAGCTTCAAAAACTAAAAAATTAAATGGAATACTAACAACAAACTCATTACCTCTGGTTTCAATTGATTTTAATCATAATTCAAGCAGTTCTGTATTTGATATGAGTCAAACACAAGTTGTCAAAGATAAATTCTGTAGAGTTTTATCTTGGTATGATAATGAATGGGGATTCTCAAATAGAATGGTAGACACTATGGTTAATCTTAAAAAATTTATTTAGTGCCTAAAAAAATTTGTTTTGCAGTATCGACACTAATACAAATTGAAAATTTAATAGAATTTCGAAAATCAAAGTTCAAAACTTCGATCATATTTATAAAATATTTTTTAATTAAAGGTTTTGGGATAGAGTGGCTTAGAACGTTAATAAACCATATTAAAAATAAATATAAGACACACAATATTAAGTTTTTTATCGACTCAGGCTATGATCAAGGTCTTAGTATATTATTAACTCACGAAAATATTGATTATTTAAAATTAAAAAATAATAAAATCATCTTAAATAAAATTAATCAAATTGCTAAAAAAAATAAGGTTTTATTAAATCCAACTTTTGATGTAGTAGATCTTACGAAAATTAAAAATATACAAAAAAAACTTAAGATAAAACTATGAAAATAGATGGAAATGAAATTAAAGTCGGAAATATTTTAGAAATTAATAACAAACTTTGGAAAGTTTTGAAAACCCAGCATACTCAACCAGGAAAGGGTGGTGCCTACTTACAGGCTGAACTTAAAGAAATAAGAGAAGGTACTAAAATGAATAGTAGGTTTAGATCATCAGAAACAGTAGAAAGAGCTATCCTTGATGAAAAAGAATTTCAATATCTTTATGATGATAATAATAATTTTATATTCATGGATAAACAAACTTATGAACAAATAGAACTTGGCTCAGACATATTAACTGAGGATCAATCAAAATTTTTAGTTGAGAATAGTAATGTTATTATTAATTTCTATAATGAAAAACCGGTTGGAATTGACTTGCCTGATACTGTAGAATTAATTGTTGTAGAAACTGAAGGTGTTGTAAAAGGTCAAACAGCTGCTTCATCATATAAACCAGCTACTTTAGAAAAGAATATTAAAACATCTGTACCGCAATTTATTGCAGTTAATGATAAAATAGTAATAAGTACAATTGACGGTAGTTATATCGAAAAATCAAAAAATTAATGCAGCCTGCTGTAATTAATATCTTTGAAAAGGCAGTAAAAAAAGCTGGTAAAATATTATTAAGAGATTTTGGAGAATTAGAAAATTTACAAATACAATCTAAATCAGTTGGAGATTTTGTAACAAATGCAGATATTAAAGTAGAAAAAACACTTTTAGAAACTCTAAAATATTATTATCCAGATTATACTTACATAACTGAAGAAACTGGTGAAATAAAGGGTGATGAAAACACCATTATTATTGATCCCATTGATGGAACATCTAATTTTATTCATGGAATACCTCATGTTGGAATAATCGTTGCTAAAATGACAAATGATGAAATCACAGACGGTGTGATTTATAATCCAATTTTAAACGAATTTTTTTGGAGTTCTAAGGGTAAAGGTTCGTGGTGTAATAATAGTAGACTTAGAGTGTCAAACAGGCAAATTTTTTCAGATTGCTTGATAGGCACTGGGCTTCCGTTTGGAGAAAGAATTTATAAAAACTATTTAAGTGAGATTGATGAAATCCTAAAATCATCTGCAGGAATAAGAAGACTCGGTTCTGCAGGCCTTGATCTTGCTTATGTTGCCTCTGGTAAATTAGATGGTTTTTGGGAAAAAGATCTAAATTTATGGGATGTTTCAACGGGCATTCTTTTAGTTAAAGAAGCTGGGGGGAAAATTTCTAAAATAGATGGAAATGCATGGGAAATAAATTCTCGTGATTTAGTTGCTTCAAATAATAAAATTCATAATGAATTAGTTAAAAAACTTACTTTACTTTGAAATCTATATAAATATAAGACAGGCATGAAAAAAGATATACATCCTAAATATCATGAAATAAACGTTGTTATGACTGATGGATCTACTTTTAAAACTAGATCTACTTGGGGTAAAGAAGGTGATACTCTTAAATTAGAAATTGATTCTAAATCTCACCCAGCATGGACCGGTGGTAAGGCTGGTCTTAATGAATCTGAAGGACAGGTAGCTAGATTCCAAAAAAGATTTAAAGGTCTTAAAATTAATAAATAATTATTTAAAAAACTTTTCAGCATTAAGTTTTAAATTTTCCTTCTTTTTTATCTCATCTTGAACTCTTAGTATTTCAGTTTGAAGTTCAGAAATATAATTTTGCAAATCCTCAACACTGAAATCATCCAAATTTAATATTTTAACCGTCTTTTGTTTTTCATCAACTTCAAAAAAATCTGTCATAGTCATATTTTGTTATATATTATTTTTTGATTATATTATATGAGCCAATTATGAAATATCCTTTAATGCCTAAAGCAACAGCAATATGGTTAGTTGAAAATACAGCTTTAACGTTTGATCAAATAGCTGAATTCTGTGGATTACATGAATTAGAGGTTCAAGGAATAGCTGATGGAGAAGTTGCTGTCGGTATGAGAGGTTATGATCCAATTGATAATAATCAATTAACAAAAGAAGAAATTGAAAGATGTGAAAAAGATAATGCAGCTCGTTTGAGTCTTATTAAGTCTGATGTAATTGAAGATTTACCACCAAGAAAAAAAGATTCTAAATATACACCTCTTTCTTTAAGACAAGAAAAGCCATATGCTATTTTGTGGCTTATAAAAAGATATCCGACTGAATTAAGTAGTTCTCAAATTGCAAAACTTACCGGCTCAACAAAAAATACAGTAGAGGCTATAAGAAATGGTACATACAGAGAAGCAGTTCTTGAGGCAAAGAGTCCAATGGATGTTGGTTTATGTACTTATAAGGATCTCGAAAGAACTTTAAATAGAACTAGAACAAAAAAAGTAGATCAAGAAAATTAATCATTTTTTATAACGTAATTTAGATAATAGAACATCAAGATCATCCAAAATAATACCATTGAAATAATAAAAATCTTAAAGTTATATATTTTTATAACTCCGATAGGCTCGCCAAGATAATAGGTTAAAGGTCCTAAAACTCCACTTAAAATAATTCCTAAAATTTTATAACTTTTAAAAAAAGTAAGAATTTCATCAAAAAGAGTACTAAAACTAAACCATAAAACAATCATCCATAATGGCAGAGTACCAAGTTTAGCAATAGTTTCAAAATCGTAAATTTGGAAATAAACTAATAAAGTATCAAAAAAATATCCTGGAACTGAAATCAAAAGTGAAATCTTAATAAATTTTTGTTTATTATGATTAAAATAAAAATAAGTTAGTAAGAAAATAATTCCAACCCAAATGCCCAACATAGAATTAGAAAATTTTGTTTCACCAAATACACAGGCTAACCAAGTTAGTTGATAGCCAGTTAAGACTAAAAATACTTTTAGTTTTTGCATTTCTATTTTTGAATTAAAAAATGAGAAACATCAGTAGAGTTATTTGAAAAACCTGTTTCACAATATGAAAAATAAAATTCCCACATTCTTTTAAATTTAATATCGAAGCCAAACCTTGATAAATCAGTCCAAGATTTTTGAAATTGTTTGTTCCACATTTTTAGTGTTTTTGCGTAAGAACCGCCAAAACTTAATTTTTCAATACATTTTAACCCAACGTGTCTTGCTGAATATTCAAATTGTTTTTTGGTTGGAAGCATGCCCCCAGGAAAAATATATTGTTGAATAAAATCTGGTCTGTTTTGATAATCTTTAGCCTTTTTTTCATCAATCGTTATGACTTGTAGTGCAGCCATACCGCCATCGTTGAGAGAATTACGAATTGTATCAAAGTAATTATGCCAGTATTTCTTCCCAACTGCTTCAAACATTTCAATTGAAACAATATTTGAATATTTTTTTTTGATATCCCTATAATCTCTGAATATAACTGATACTTTTTCAGACAAACCTTCATTTTGAATTTTTTCAGAAGCATATTCGTATTGTTCCTTAGAAATAGTTATAGCATCAACTGAACAATTGTAATTTTTCGCTACAAATGATGAAAAACCTCCCCATCCACATCCAATTTCTAAAGTTTTAGAATTTGAGTCTAATGATAAAGTTTCAGCAATCTTTCTATATTTGTTAAATTGTGCATCCGATAAATTGGTATTCTTATTATCAAAAAGAGCAGAAGAATAGGTCATGGTTTTATCTAACCACTTTTCGTAAAAATTATTTCCTAAATCATAATGATATTTAATGTTTTTTTTACTCTGTGATTTTGAATTGTTATTTAAAAAATGCTTTAATTTGGCAAAAGTAGCAAAAAAAAGATTAGTATTTATACTTTGTAAAAAATAACTCTCATTTTTGTGAGAAAGTAGTAATAAATTAGTTAAATCGGTGCTTGAAAAGTAACCATTCATATAGGCTTCTGCAAAACCTACAGAACCTTTTTTAAAAATTAAATTTAAAAAATTATAATTATGAATTTTTATATTTGCAGATATATCCTCCTCTTTTCCGACAAAAACTCTCTCCTCGCCAGTTGGAAATTGAACTGTTAATTTTCCATATCGAATTTTAGATAAAAAGTTTACTAATAATTTTTCGACAGTTTTATCAAAATTTGTTTTAAAAAAATTCATTTAAAAATTACCTTCAAAACTCACTGTATCATTTGGCTTCTTTTTTCGTGCATAATATTTACCACCTTTGTAAATTATTTTTAAAGCCTCATAAAGAATTCCAGCCATTACCTTGAAGCCTAAAAGTGGATTATAATATAAAAATTTAAACATATTTTTTGAGTTAAAATCTATAAATTTGCCATGCTGAGTAGCTGTTAGAACTTTTTTATTATTTTTATCATAAAGATCAATGTTAATATTTATTTTATCTTTTTGCATTCGATTAAAAAATTTATAATTTGCCTCCATTTCTATGAATGGAGATACATAAAACTGCTTTGCACATTCATGAGATAATTTAAAATCTTCAAAATTTACATTTCCTTTAAAAATATAGGTATGTTGTTCATTAGTCGTATTTTTGACTTCATAGAAAATAGATATTAATTTTTTATCATCATAACAATATATAATTGATAAGGGATCAAATACATATCCCAAAATTCTTGGAAAACATAATATCATTATATTAAGATGTTTATATTTAATATTAAATTTAGAGAGGGAATCTTTAACGAATGTCTTTATTGACCTTTTGTCTCTATATCCATGATCTTTTTCATAAATAGAAAAAAGATTAAAAGAGTTTAATGAAAAAAGTTTATAGTTTTTACTTAATTGATCAAGATTATCCAAATTAATAAAAAGACTTGGTACCTCATATTTCAATGTGTGTTTAAATGGAATAAATCTTTTATGAATAATGCTAGATAATAGAATTTGAGAAATCATTTAAAATTAATTTGCAATCTATTATAAAAATTTTTCTCTCTCTTCCAAGGTAAATCACAATTTAATAATTTACAAATATAAGAAGATGATTGAATGCCGTCTTCATGAAAACCATATCCAAGGTAAGCTCCACAGAAAAAAGTATTATTCTTTCCTTGGATTTCCATAACATTTTTTTGAGCTAAAATAGTATCGGTAGTATATATTGGATGATTAAATGATGTTTCGTTAATTATGTTTTTAGGCTTTTTATATGGATTAACAGTTACAAAATAATTTTGTTTAGTTGGTAATTTTTGCAAGAAATTCATCCAATAAGTTAAAGTAAATTTAGAAGATGATGACTTATTTAAAAAATTCCAACTTGACCAAGCAATTTTTGATTTAGGCATTAAAGAGTGATCGGAGTGAAGTATTGCTGAGTTAGTTGAATATTTAAATTGTGAAAATATTTTTACTTCTTCTTCTGTTGGTTTTTCCAAAATATCCAATACTTGATTTGCATGGGTTGCGAATATTACCTTATGAAATTCTAATATATTATTTTTCTCATCTTCTATTTTAATTTTATTATTTTCTCTAATAATTTTTTTAATTTTGAAATTTGTTTCATACTCAAAAACATTTTTATTAATAATTTTTTTTATATATTCGTTACTACCGCCTTCTACATATTTCCATTGAGGTCTTTTTTTTAAATTAAATAAAGCATGATTTTTAAAAAAATTAATGAATGTTATGAGAGGAAAATTTTTTACATCACTTATATTGCTTGACCATATAGATGATATCATAGGTAAAATATGATAATTTATTAGGTATGTTGAAAAATTATTAGTTTTTAAAAAATCATTTAAGGTTTTAGTTTGCTCTAAATCACTAACATTCAAGCTATTACATAATAAATAAAGTTTTCTTATTTCAAATAACATTTTAAAAAAATTAAAAGAAAACACATTTCTAAAATTAGCAAAAAGAGAAAATATATTTTTGCCACTATATTCAATTTGAGGATCTTGATTTGAGACGGCAAAAGACATATCTGAATTTTTGCATTTCACATCAAGTAATTTAAAAAAATTTGTTAAATCTGGATAATTATTTTCATTGAATACAATAAACCCTGTATCGACTGGGATTGTCTTTGTTGATTCTTCAACATAGATAGTTCTTGTATGTCCGCCCAATCTATTATTTTTTTCAAATAAATAAACATCATATTTAGAAGACAAAAGGTAAGCTGCACTTATTCCTGAAATACCAGAACCAATAATTGCTATTTTTTCTCTCACATCAACTAATAGTTTTAAACGCTGATAGTGCTCTATTTCTTGTTTCTTTTAAATCTACAATTGGTGCTGGATATGAAGTACCAATCTCAAAATTATATTTCTTTTGATCCTCCATAGACATCTCCCAAGGATTATGAATATATTTTTTTGGAATATTATTCAACTCAGGAACAAATTCTTTTACATAATCACCATCTGGATCAAATTTTTGACCCTGCAATATTGGATTAAAAATTCTAAAATATGGACTTGCATCAGCACCACAACCAGAGATCCATTGCCAACCTGCAGAATTAGACCCAACGTCAGCATCAACTAAAGTATCAAAAAACCACTCTTCTCCATTTTTCCAGTGTAACAATAAATTTTTTGTTAGAAACGAGCCTACAATCATTCTTACTCTATTATGCATCCAGCCTGTTTTATATAGTTGTCTCATTCCAGCATCAACAATTGGAATACCAGTTTTACCATTATGCCATAATGATAAATTTTTAGCATTTTTAATCCATGGAAATTTATTAAATTTACTTTGTATAGGTTTATGAGTCATATCTGGATAATGAAATAAAAGATTATAAGAAAAATCTCTCCAGCCAAGTTCAGCAAGAAATTTTTTTTTATTTTCAGGATCAATTTTTTTTTCAATATTTACGGTATCATAAACTTCCAAAGCGGATATTTCTCCAAAATGAAGATAAGGTGATAATTTTGAAGTTAAATCTTTATCGGGTCTATCTCTTCCAACTGAATAGTTATTTGCTTTTTGCGAAATATATTTTTTTAATTGTAATTTTGCATTACTTTCACCAGGTATCCAATATTTTTCAATTTTTTTGATCCATTTCTCTTTTTTGTTTGTTAGATTTAAATCTTGTATAGTTATTTCATTTTTAAATTTTGAATTGGCGTAGCTTATTTTTGTATTTTTAAATTTAATATCTTTTAGTTTTAGTAGCTCATCACAATGTCGCCAGTAAGGGGTAAATACTTTAAAAAAGGTTCCACTTTTATTTTTAATATTCCAAGGTTCATTTAAAAGATATCCATTGTGCGAGTCGCATTCTATTTTAGATGAGGTAACTATAGATTTAATTTTAGTATCTCTTTTAATTGAATATGGATCATATAGTCTATTCCAGGATACATATTTAACATTTGAATTCTTTAGTATTGAAGATATAATTTTCTCTGGATCACCAGCAAATATATTTAGTTTGCCATTATGTTTTTGTATTGAGTCATATAAACTAATTAAGGATTTTTCTAACCACCATTTGGATGTGGATCCAATTCTTTGATTTAAATCTAAAATATAAATTGGAATTATCTGATCAACTTTTTTTGAAAGTGACAATAAAGATGGATTTTCTTGTAATCGCAAATCTTGTCTAAACCAATGAATTCCATAAGTGGCTACCATGAGTTTAAATTATGTTAATTTAGAATAAATTAAAGAGGTAAATCTATTATTTACTATGAGGAGGCATTTTTTTCTCTACGAACCAAACGTGTTTTTTTAACACAGGATCATATTTTTTCATTCGAAGCTTTTCAGCAACTTTCAATCCTTTTGTCGGTTTTCTTACAATATACTTAGTTCCTGTTTTTGGATTTTCTTCAGGTACTAGTTGTTTAAGAGCGAATGAAGTTTTTTTTGCCATGAGGTGTCTATACAGAATAATTATATGAAATAAAGTATTATTTATTCATAATCAGAAATTGACTGCTTAATAAAACGGTTAAAATTTCCTCTTTTTTTATCAAGTTTAATTTGTTTATTTCTTTCAAGTAAGTTTTTTTTCTTTTCTTCAGATGTTTTATCAAAACAATTATGACAAGATACACCTGGTTTATAATATTTATTATAAGTATCTTTATTACTAATGGGTAACCGACAAGCATGACAAAGTTTGTAAGTTCCATCTTTTAATTCATTTTTCAAAGATACTCTTCCATCAAATACGAAACATTCACCATTCCACATTGAATCTTTTTTTGGAGTTTTTTCTAAATACTTTAGTATACCTCCGTCTAACTGAGCAACATTTTTAAAACCCTTCATCATCATATATGATGAAGCCTTTTCACACCTGATACCTCCAGTGCAAAACATTGCAATTTTTTTGTCTTTTGACTTATTTAGTTTTTTTTGAACAAAAGATTTAAAGTCAGTGAAACTTTTAGTTTTTGGATTAATTGCCCCTTCAAAAGATCCTATTTTAACCTCAAATTCATTTCTTACATCAATCACAATAGTGTCTTTGTCTTTAATTAGTTGATTCCATTCATTGTATTTAACTTTTTTTCCAGATATTTTTGTAGGATCAGCAAATTTGGTTCTGAGTGTGACTATTTCATTTTTATTTCTAATTTTTAGTTTTTGAAAAGGCATATATTTATATTTTGATCGTTTAAGATTAAGTTTCTCAAAACTAAAATTTTCAAGATATAGAATGAAAGAATTTATGTTTTTTTCTAAGCCAGCTATTGTTCCATTAATGCCTTCATCAGCAATCAATATTGTACCTTTTATTTTATTAAATTTGCAAAAATCTTTAAGTTTAGTAATGATATCATTTTTATCTTTAATTATTTTGAATTGATAAAAAGTAATTATAGTAAAGTACTTGTTGTTCATTTATCTAATTAATATAAAAAACTTTAAAAATTTATGTCTAAAGAAACCATTAATATTGTTAAAAATTTTCTCAATAGTTATTCTATAGAAACAACTCCAAATGTTTACGAAAAATATGGAGGCTTTTCTGAATTTCTTAATAAAAATCATGACGTTTATATAACTTATTTACCAGATGAAAATTCAAAAAATGTTATTAGAACGGCAAAAAAATTAAAATTAGAAGGTTATGATGTTATACCTCATTTGCCTGCGAGAACTATTGTAAATAAAAATGACTTAGAAAAATATATTGGTGAACTTGCAAATGAATCTGGGTGTTCAAAAATGTTAATTATTGGTGGTGGTGGAAATCAAGCTGGCGAAATCTCTTCCTCAATTGATGTTTTAAAAACAGATTTTCTTTCAAAATATAATTATCAATTTGTAGGTGTGGCTGGACATCCCGAAGGAAGCCCAGATATTTCAAATGAAAATTTAGATTTAGCAATTAAACAGAAGAATGATTTTGCAAAAAATGTTGATTTTAAAATGTATTTAGCAACACAATTTTTTTTTGAAGCTAAATCTTTAATCGACTGGGAAAAACACTTAGTAAAAATTGGAAATAAATTACCAATCCACGCTGGGATACCAGGTCCTGCCTCTATTAAAACATTAGTAAATTATGCAAGGTCTTGCGGTATTGGAAATTCTTTAAGATTTATTACAAAACAGGCTTTTAACTTAACTAAACTTGCAACATTGAGCACTCCTGACAAATTAATTTATGATCTTGCTGAACATAGCGAAATAAACAAAGACTCTAAACTTGAAAAAATACACTTCTATGCGTTTGGTGGTATGAAAAAAACATCAGAGTGGTTAAATCAATTTAATAACTCAGATTTTTCTTATAATAATAAACAGAAATTCGAGTTAAATTAGCTTCTTCACAATTTTTTTATCTTTTAATGAAACAAAAGTTGTTTGATATTTAAGTTAATTTATAGATTAAGAATCTAATAATTAAGGAGTCTCATGTCAGATATTGAAATAGCAAGAAAAGCTAAAATGAAGCCTATTAGTGAAATTCTAAAAGGGCTTGATGTACCAGACACACCTGAAGCCTTCAGTCCTATGGGTCGTCATATAGCAAAAATAAACTTGGAGTACATAGAGTCACTTAATAAAAATAAAGATGGTAAACTTGTTCTAGTCTCAGCAATAACTCCAACACCAGCAGGAGAAGGTAAAACAACAACTTCTGTTGGATTAAGTGATGGTCTTAATAAACTAGGAAAGAAATCAATAGTTTGTTTAAGAGAGCCGAGTCTTGGACCATCATTCGGTATGAAAGGTGGTGCAGCTGGTGGAGGCTATGCTCAAGTAGTACCAATGGAGCAAATTAATTTACATTTTACTGGAGATTTTCATGCAATTACATCCGCTCATAATTTACTTTCTGCATTAATTGATAATCATATCTACTGGGGAAATAAATTAAATATTGATGTTAGAAGGGTTGTTTGGAAGAGAGTAATGGATATGAATGATAGATCACTTAGATCTATTGTTGTTGATTTAGGAGGAGTTGCAAATGGATATCCTAGACAAGATGGTTTTGATATTACTGTTGCATCGGAGATAATGGCAATTTTCTGCTTAGCAAAAGATTTAAAAGATCTTGAAGAGAGAATTGGAAATATAACTATTGCTTATACACGAGACAAAAAAGCTATTTATGCAAAAGATTTAAAGGCAGAAGGTCCAATGACAGTATTATTAAAAGATGCCATTAGGCCCAACATAACACAAACGTTAGAAAATAATCCTGCTATAATTCATGGTGGGCCATTTGCAAATATTGCTCATGGTTGCAATTCTGTAATTGCAACTAAAGCTAGTTTAAAATTAAGTGATTACGTTGTAACTGAAGCAGGCTTTGGAGCTGATCTAGGAGCAGAAAAATTCCTTGATATAAAATGTAGAAAATCAAATTTAAAACCTGATTGTGTGGTTTTGGTAGCTACAATTAGAGCACTAAAAATGCATGGCGATGTTTCAAAAGAAGATTTAAAAAATGAAAATGTAAATGCTCTTAAAAAAGGTTTAGTAAATCTAGAAAGACATATTAATAATATTAGAAAATTTGGATTACCAGTAACTGTTGCTATTAATCATTTTGTCACTGATTCTAAAGCTGAAGTTGATGCCGTTCTAAGTTTTTGTACAACTCAAGGAGTCAAGGCTTCTATGTGTACTCACTGGTCCGATGGTGGTGATGGTGCAACTGAATTAGCTCAAAATGTAATAGATATTTGTGAAGATAATAAGAATACATTTAAATTTTTATATGAAGATGATTTAACTCTATTCAAAAAAATAGAAAAAATTGCACAAGAGATTTATCACGCAAGTGAAGTTGTGGCAGACACGAAAGTACGTCAACAATTGAAGGATTTTGAAACTAAAGGATTTGGCAAATTACCTGTTTGCATTGCAAAGACTCAATATAGTTTTTCAACTGACCCTAATTTAAAAGGTGCCCCTACTGGCCACGTTTTACCTATTAGAGAGGTAAGATTGTCATCAGGAGCAGAATTTATAGTAGTTGTTTGCGGTGATATTATGACCATGCCGGGTCTACCAAGTGTTCCTGCGGCAAATTCGATAAAGCTAAATGACCATGGAGAAATTGAAGGTCTTTTTTAAAACTGCTATAAAGAGTTATAATGTTTAATAAAAATAAATACTCATTTCTATCTATTGCTAGAAATGCTTTAAATCATCATGAGAATTGGCAAAAGACGTGGAATAGTCCTGAGCCAAAAAAAAGTTATGATGCAATAATTGTCGGTGGTGGTGGACACGGTTTAACTACTGCTTACTATTTAGCAAAAAACCATGGAATTAATAATATTGCAGTAATTGAAAAAGGTTGGATAGGCGGAGGGAATACAGGGCGAAATACCACTATAATTAGATCAAACTATTTATGGGATCAAAGTGCAGCTTTATACGAGCATGCATTAAAACTTTGGGAAGGTATGTCTCAAGAATTAAATTACAACGTAATGTTTTCTCAAAGAGGGGTTTTGAATGTTGCTCATAATCTTCATGATGTAAGAGAATTAAAAAGACGGTGGCATGCAAACAGACTAAATGATATCGATTGTGAATGGCTTGATACAAAGAAAGTTAAAGAATTTTGTCCAATAATAAATACTTCACCAAACATTAGATATCCTGTTTTAGGAGCAACACTACAAAGAAGAGCAGGAACTGCAAGACATGATGCTGTTGCATGGGGTTATGCAAGAGGAGCTGATGAAATGGGAGTTGATATAATTCAAAATTGTGAAGTAACTGGTATTAATGTAAAAAATGGAAATGTAACTGGTATTGAAACAACAAAAGGAACCATTAATTCAAATAAAATTGGAATAGCTGCTGCAGGGCATACCAGTGTTATTGCCAATATGGC
>OCVP010000272.1_pt1 | contig 24015 bp, 21 predicted proteins | sample 1539171 | NCBI WGS metagenome assembly OCVP01 (sample SAMEA51879418, study PRJEB22527) | metagenome
CCGACCGGCCCTGATGGAATGCAGGAGTGACTGTCGTGAAATCATGAAGATGCCCGGTTGCCAGCCAGGGATCATTGGTCAGGAAGCAGTCCCCTTCTTTCATGCTTTCCAGGGGATGTTTCTCAAGAAAATGACTCACTGATTCAGCCATCGAGTTGACATGTCCTGGTGTGCCCGTAACGGCCTGCGCGAGCATTCGTCCCTCGGGATCGAAAATACCGGCAGACAAATCTCCTGCTTCCCGCACGGTGGTACTGAATGAGGTCCTTATCAGGGTCTGAGCCTGTTCTTCTACAACCGATATCAAGCGATTCCACATCAGCTGCATGTGGATCTTTTCCAGCGGGTTCATGATTTTGCTCACTTTTGTTCCAGCATCAGGTGTCCTCCTGCAAGCGGAGTAACAGAGAATCCTTCGGGTACCACAATGGTCGTATCGGTTTCCTGGATCAGTAACGGGCCTTCCAGGATTTGTCCGGAGTTTAATTCAGAGCGCTGAAACACCGGAGCCGATTCGAAGGTGTTTTTTGAAAAATCATAAATTTCCCGGAATTCCGAAGAGGAATCCGAAACCCCTGAAGGCTGAAGATTTGAATCCAAGATCAGTTTTTTGAATTCATTCGCTTCATAGAGATTCAAGGACCAGCTCAGGATTTCGATATCCATGTCCGGGATGGTTCTCGCATATTGCCGTTGGTATTCCCTGTCAAACCGTTTCTTTAAAATTTCACGCTCTTCATTGGTTTGCAGTTGATCGGGCAATTCCACTTCGATTTCATGCCCCTGGCCGATGTAACGCATGAAAGCTTTTCGGGTTTCTTTGACGACAGATTTAGGCTGACAGGCATCGATGATGGCCTGGGCCTGCTGCCGCATTTCCAAAAACATCTGCTCGACCCGCTTGGTATCCAGTTCGGAAAGATGCTGATAGAGGCTTCGGACCACCTCGTATGCGGCTGGAGCTTTAAGGAATCCCAGGGCAGAACCGACACCGGCTCCGGATGGAATGACAATTTTTTTAATCCCGAGCTTTTTCGCTACCCTTGAGGCATGGACCGGAGCGGCACCGCCAAAGGCAATCAGGGTCCGGTCGTTGAGATTTTTCCCACTTTCGATACCGTGTACTCTGGCGGCACTGGCCATATTCTCATCGACCATTTCAGAGATGCCTGCGGCAGCCAAGGGTAAAGACAGTTCCAATTGAGTTCCAATGGATTTTGTAATTGCGGTTTCTGAGGCCTTCCGATCCAACTGTATCCTTCCCCCTGCAAACCGGTTTTCATCTAAAAAGCCGAGCATCAGGTCCGCATCGGTGACGGCAGGCTCGGTTCCTCCTTGTCCATAGCAGGCAGGTCCGGGCGAGGCACCCGAACTTTCAGGGCCGACCTGGATCCGTTCCAATTCATCAATCCTGGCCAGCGAGCCGCCTCCTGCACCGATTTCAACCATCTCGATCACAGGAATCCGCAATGGAAGACCGCTCCCTTTTTTAAACCGGTACACCCGTGCCACCTCAAAGTGCCGGCCGGTCTGAGGGCGTCCGTTTTCGATAAAACAGATCTTTGCCGTTGTGCCGCCCATGTCAAAAGACAAAACCGACCCTAAGTCCAGTTTTCCTGCCAGATCCGCCGCGAAAATGGCTCCGCCCGCCGGTCCTGACTCAACGAGACGGATCGGGAAGTTGACCGCCGTTTCGACGCTGGTCAAACCACCTCCGGAAAGCATCATCAGCATTGGGGCCCTATACCCGTCTTCGTGAAGCCCTTTCCTTAAACGCTCGAGATAGGAAGAAATGACAGGCTGGATGAAGGCATTTGCGGCAGTGGTGGAAAACCGTTCGTATTCCCTCATTTCTGGAGAAACCTCGGAGGATAGAGAGATCCGGAGCTTTGGGAATTCATCCTGGATCAAAGCCTGGATTCGTTGTTCGTGCTCCGGATTGACAAAGGCATGGAGCAGGCAGACGGCGAGACTTTCAATGTTTTCTTCCTGTAACTTTGGAAAGATGGAACGAACGGTATCTTCATCCAGGGGCATTATTTCGCGTCCCTGGGCATCATGACGCTGGGGAACGGGATACCTCCATCTGCGTGGAACAAGGGGCTTGGGTTTGTCGAGAAAGATATCGTATTGATCAAAACGGCTTTCGGTCCCCATCTCAATCGTGTCCCGGAAACCTTCCGTGGTAATCATCGCGGTCCGTGCTCCTTTACGCTCAATGAGAGCGTTGGTGGCTAGGGTGGTTCCGTGAATCACCAATCCCACATCCTCGTAAGTTAGTGACGCCTGATCCAACACTCTACTCACCCCTTCTCGGACTCCGTTTTCCGGTGCTTCCAACTGGGTCAGCAGTTTGAGGGTGTATAACTCGTCTCCATGTTCGAGGACGACATCGGTGAAGGTCCCTCCGATATCGACCCCGATCCGGGCTTTAGTTTGATTTTCGCTCAAAGCAGAATATTTTGTGGTCGGTTATTTTTTTGAAAAAAGGATGATCACATATCATTCCTTAAATTTGTTGTCCATTAATCTCCTTAAGTTTTTCTTCATCCACGTATCTTAATCGATAAAAAAATACGTAAATTTACGGATAGACCTCATCCTGATTTGCCTTTAGCTTAATCAGACCTGCATGGGGATGTTCCCATACCCAATGCTTAGGCACGTCAAAATCGTTAATTATTCAGGGGAGGAGTTACGGTTTCAATTTTGGAGTGAAGTTCTAAATTGAAATCGTATTTGAACAAGGAGCACAACCCGCGAGTGGGCGAATCCCTTTACGAGCCGTTGTGGTCCGGTAGGGTTTGCGGGGGTGCTCCTTTTTTCTTTGAGAGACGGGTTAGCTTTCTGGTTCTTCTCCTTCAGTCTTTCCTAATATTTTTTCCACACTGTTGATTTTATCCTCCATGGTCTGATTGCGGTCGGTACGGGTTCCCAGTCTGAGATTAGTAGAAATTCTCGGGGCACCCATCTGATGAAGGGTTTCATGACATTGCTTCACCGCCAGAAAGACCTCATCCCACTCTCCCTCGATGTTGGTTCCGTAAGAGTGCATTTTTATTTTCAAGCCAGCCTCAGCAAGAATCCGTTCACAAGCCGCAACATAGCGGCTGACTGAGACTCCAACCCCGAGGGGCACCACGCAGAGGTCGACGATCACTTTCATTTTAAGGTTTCTCCGGGTTCAGTTTTTATTTCTAGAGAATTGATAGACTTCTTCCCCGTTCTGGTCAAAGAATCTGGCGGACAGCTTTTCTTGATTGAAATGGACCCAAACATACCCATGGTTGGGATGGAGGAATTCGGCTTCTGGACTGCTTTTAACTTTTTCATTTTCCAGCGGGCTTCCTCCTCCTCCCGAAGTGATCTGGTCCATGTTTCCCATGTTGTAGTGTTCCAGAATATGGTTGTGTCCACAGCAATAAAGCTGGGCGGAGGACGAGCGCAGAAACTGTTTTTCCAGCCAGTTCATCCCGCGGTGTCTGCCCTGGGATTGAATCGGCCGATGGCCGAAGACCACCCTCCATGGGGTGGTTCTTGGGCTTAGTAGTTTCCAGAGGGAGCAGACCGTGCAGGAAGTGTTGATGCCCATGAACTGGACCGGGCCTCCCAGGAAATCATAGCTGCTGTCAGGCATTGTCCAGCGGTCACTGTGGTTGGTGTATTCCACTTGTGCCCGCCAGTTCCCCTGCAGGTCATGATTTCCCAGGACGGGATAGAAGGGAACTTTCTGGGTATAGACCTTCTCAAATTTTTCCTGAAACTGAGGATCGTCAAGATTTTCGACTCCATGCTGGATGAAATTGTCCCCCATCATCAAGACCAGATCACAGCCCAGTTGATCGCAGGTGATTGCACTTTTTTCGGCAATATTTTTCTGCTCGATCGAACCTGAACCCCAGTCTCCAAGCAACAATACCCGGATCTCTTCGGCTCCTGGTAAAATGTCCAAGGGGCGGTTCACTTCGATACCGGCTGAAAAGCATGCTTTACGTTCCAGCGTTTTTTTAAAAATGTTTTGAATCACTTGGTTTGGAGGAATGAAAGGATGATGATCAAGCTTTACTATGGATGACAAATTATCAGTTCACCGAATCAATCTGAAGTTCTAATCATGGATCCTGGAGGCAGAAACCCGAATGAATATTCCACCTTATTTTTTTTCTTGTAGAAGAAGGAGGATCCATTTGTTCCTGAGGATTGATACATATTGTTACTCAGTGTTACCGCTCTGAAATCCACTTCCGGAAGAAATCGATTATCTTGATCAACATCAATCAAAACTTTTTTTGGAGATCAAATATGTTATCAAAATTATTCTGGAAAATATCAGCAGCGATGTTCATCGGATTTGGAATCCTTTTGACAGGGTGTGCTAAAGACGACCCATCCTCAGAAGAGGTGAATGCCGTCATTGCAGAAAGACTCGATTTAACCGAGGAGCAGGCCGCCCGTGTGCAGCCGGTAACGGCGCAAATTTGGGCCGAACGTGAAACCTTACGAAAACTCCGCATAAATTTATACGACCAGATCCTGGTTCAGCTCAAAAATGAATCGGTTGATCAGGAGGAATTACAAAACATGCTTTATTCGAGCTGGAATCAGATGGAGCCCATGATTCCTAAAGCAGTCAATGCCTTTTCCGAGTATCATGCCGTGTTGAGTGAAGAAAAAAGAAATGAGCTTTCCGAGAAACTGGAAAATCGGAGAGAAAGGATCACCCAAGGCCGGAGAGGTTTTTGGAGATTTTTGGATAAAGAGCCTACCGCCGAAGAGATCAACGGAAAAATTGCCGATCGACTTGATCTGACCCCGGAACAGGAGACGGAAATGCTGCCGTTGACTGAAAAGCTATTGATCGAACGGGAAGAAATTCAGCAGGTGAGACTCTCGATTATTGATGAAGTGATTGTACAACTCAACAACGAGTCTGCCGATACCACCCGTCTCGAATCGAATTTGCGTTCGGGTTGGGATGCCATCCATCAACGAATCCCTTTAGCCGCAGAAACCATTGCTTCGGTTCATGCAATTCTCACCGAGGAACAGCGGGCTGAAATCGTGGAAAAGATGGAACGCCGCAAAGACAGGAGGGAAAAACGCCGTCAACGCCGTTGGCATCATTGGTACTGAGAGGGGGAATAATGATATGATGCTGGATTTCATCAAGAACATCCCCCAGGATCTTCATCCCATCCTGATCCATTTCCCCATTGCATTCCTGGGATTCAGTTTTATTTTAAGTTTCCTGTCTATGCGGGTTTCCAGGTGGAATGAGGCGAGTTGGCTGCTATTATGGGTAGGAGGGTTGTCATGCATCCCTGCTTCAGTTTCAGGAGTCATTTCCCATTTTCCCTATGAAGAAACCGAACTTCATGAGGTGATAGGGACTCACCAGAATTTTGGAATCCTGGGAACCCTTTTTGTTTTCGTTCTGGTGGGAATTCGTTATTGGACCCGGCGCCGAAACAGGGATTTTGGTTTGCGGAAATCCTATCTGGTTCCGGCTGGGGCAGGACTCATCTGGATCATGCTGCTGGGTGGAACCGGAGGGCAATTGACTTATCAATATGGGATTAATGTAAGGGGAGTCAATCCTTTGTTCCATGAATCCTTGGATTCGAAAGTGATCAATGAATCCTCTCAGGAAATTGGTCTGAATACGGACCATTGACAGGGATCAGGAAAACCCAGACGGAAAATGGAAGGCACATCTCAAAAACTCCTTGTCATCGATGATGACTCAAAGCTGAACAGGCTGCTGACCGATTATCTGGGCGGAATGGGTTTTCAGGTTCTGACCGCAATCAAACCCAGTGAGGGGCTCAAATTCCTGGAAAGAGAGAAACCGGATCTGGTGATCCTGGACATCATGCTTCCTGAAATGGACGGCCTGGAAGTATGCCGGACGATCCGGAAGGATTCGAATATCCCGATCATCATGCTCACCGCACGCGGTGAAACCACCGACCGAATCGTCGGACTCGAAATCGGCGCCGATGACTATCTGCCGAAACCTTTTGAGCCAAGAGAACTGGTTGCCCGGATTCAGTCCGTCTTACGAAGGGCGGGAAACGGCAATGATGAAAAAGAGGAAAGGCTTTTTTCAGGATTGAGAGTAAATTATCCACGTCAACGGGTGGAACTCGATGGTGAATTACTGGATTTGACGACCCTTGAATTTGAATGCCTGGCGTTATTGACACGGCATGGCGGAAAAGTCCTCGACCGGGATCGGATCATGGAAGCACTGCATGGTGTCGAATGGGATGCGTACTCACGGACCGTAGACATCAACATGAGCCGCCTGCGTCAAAAACTGAAAGATGATTCCAAGCATCCCCGTTTCATTAAAACCATCTGGGGCTCGGGGTATATGTTCATCGGTAAGGAGGATTTTGAAAGTTGAATGGCTGAGAAGGCCTTTCGGTTCCCTGTTTAGCAAACTGCTGTTAATCATGTTCGTGTCGGGGATCCTGATTGTTTCAACCGTGACTTTCGTCAGTTGGCTCATGCATATTGAACAGGGACGAAATGTTTTTCGAAGAAACATGAACCAGTATGTCAGTTATCTGGTGAAAGACCTCGGTTCGCCGCCGAACCGGGTTCAGGCAGAAAAACTCAGCAAAAGACTTTTTATCAATATCCATTACCAAAGCCCGGAGACTTCATGGAAAACATCAGGAACCCTTCCATCTTTGGAGCAGTATGAATTTCGTAAATTGAAGACGAATAGAAGTATAGATTTCGGTCGAAATCCTTTTATAAAAGATAGAGTTTTCCGGGTTAAAAACGGAGATCAGGTCCTCTATATTTTTTACCAGAGAGAAAAAATCAGCGAAACCGGATGGATGCTGGGAATCATCCTGGCGGTTGCAATTTTGTTCCTGATTTTCCTGACGTATCTGGCGCTGAGATGGGTGCTTCAACCGGTCCACTGGCTTTCAGGAGGAGTCGAGGCCCTCGCCCAGGGGCAGCTTGAGCATCGTGTGCGGAGTGACAGGCATGACGAACTCGGACGGCTTGCACGAGGGTTCAACCGGATGGCAGAACGTATTTCGACGATGCTATCTGCACGTAAACAACTTCTGCTTGATGTCAGCCATGAACTGCGTTCGCCGATCACCCGTATGAAGGTCGCTTTGGAAATGATGCCAGGGGATGCACTGAGGAAAAACCTGGAAGAGGACCTGCTGATGCTGGAAAGCATGGTCACTGAAATCCTTGAAACATCCCGCCTCGAGAGTCAAAACGGCAGGCTGAATTTCCACCAGTTGGATGTTGTGAAAATGGTCAAGAACGTCTTGGGACATTATTCTGAAGGAAAGCCTGAAATCGTTCTCAAGGAATCTCCAGAAAGTTTGGAATTAGAGGCCGATCCTGAGCAATTACGGATTGTCCTGGAAAACCTGTTGAACAATGCCCGGCGTTTCAGTGATGATGCTTCCAATCCTATCGAAGTGAGTATTGTCCGGGGAGAAGACCAGGCGGTTCTCAGTGTTCGTGATTATGGAGTCGGAATAGCAACCGAAGAGCAGAACATGATTTTTGAGCCCTTTTACCAAATCGATAAATCCCGGTTTCGCGATTCGAACCATTATGGTCTGGGGTTGAATCTCTGCAGGACCATCATCGAGGCCCATGATGGAAATCTCCGGGTGGAAAGCGAAGAAGGTTCGGGCAGCACGTTCTTCCTGGAAATACCGATGAACCTCCAATCGAAAGATTGAGTCAGGTAGCCTTATGCTGAAGAAAATTTTCAATCCCCAGTTCTGGATGCCGTTGGTGATTCTGGGCTTAGGTGCAGGGCTGGTGACCTATTTTATGGCGAACAAACCGGAAGCACGCAAAAGGCAGGGTCGATTTAAAGGAACTCTCGTCGAGGTGACCCAGGCAGTTCGTTCCAATCCGAGAATTGTGCTGGAAACCCACGGGAGTGTCCGTGCCGCACAAAGGGTGGTCGTCACCGCACAGGTAAATGGGGTGGTGAACTGGATCAGCCCGTTACTCGAGGAAGGCAGTTATTTTCAGACAGGTGAATTGCTGATGACACTCGACCCCCTCAACAATGCGAACCTGGATTTTACTTTGATCAAGGCTCCTTTCAACGGAGTGGTGCAGGAACGTAATGTTGATCTGGGACAGTATGTCAATACCGGCACCCAACTGGCGAACCTGATAGGAAGCGACAGCGCTGAAGTCCTCACGGATGTACCGATGAGCCGTCTTCAATGGCTGATGGACAAGCCTGAGAAATCGGATAAAGAAGAAGATCCCAACAAGTTTTCCCTTGATGCCGAAGTTTCAATGCGTGTCGGTTCTGAACATGCCATTTGGAACGGCCGGGTTGAACGGCATCTGCTTGAATTGACACCAAAAGGGATGATGGTCCAGTTGATCCTCAGTGTCGAGGATCCCTTCCGTTTGAGACCTTCTGAACCGGGAGAATGGATCTCTCTCGACAATAAAGAGAAAAAAGCATTCCCCGCTGGCAAAAAAACAGCTGAGGGGCAGGCGTATAAGAAAAAAAGGGTTGCTTTTCCTGTTCCTTTGTTTATTGGTGCATTTGTCGATGTCAAAATTCCAGGCAGGATTCTGGAATCCGTGATTGAACTTCCGGTCAGAGCTCTTCGGGATGAAAACACGGTTTGGGTGGTGGAAAACGGATTGCTGCAAATCCGCAAGGTCGAGATCGTTCATTTGGAAGGTGATTATTTTTATGTATCCAATGGATTGATGCATGGCGAGGAGGTGGTGACTTCCCCGCTCAAGGGAGCCGCCGACGGGATGAAGGTCAGCCTGCAGGGATCCGGTGCGCCTGGAAGAAGCATGAAAACTCAGGGAAGAAATGGGGAACAAAAACAAGGCACTGGCCGTGGAATGAACAAGCAGAAGTCCGGGAAACAGGAATGGCAGAAACCAACGACAGAAAAGCTCCCTGCCGGTAGCGGTGAAGAGGCAAAGAGGCAACGGCCAAGAAATCAAAACAAACCAGAGCAGGAGGATTCATGATTCGATGGATGGCAGAACATAAGGTTGCAGCCAACCTGCTGATGCTGATTCTGCTTATCTGGGGAGGAATGAGTACCTTGAATCTGAAACAGGAGCTTTTTCCTGAGTTCGAATTGGATCTTATCAGAGTATCTATTTCTTACCCTGGAGCCACTCCGGAAGAGGTAGAAGAGTCCATCATTGTCCCGATTGAGTCTGCGATCGAAGGGATTGAAGGAATCAAAGAACTCACTTCAACCGCACGTGAGGGGGCGGCAAGTCTGCGAATTGAACTGGACGAGGGTTCCAACCGGAAATTGATCCAGGATGAAGTCCAGGCAGAAATCGATCGAATCTCCATCTTCCCGGATGAAGCGGAGTCTCCCGTGATCACTGCTCCAAAAATTCGTCGTGAGGTTTTGAATGTCGTTGTCTATGGAGATGCTCCGAATCGTTCACTGGTGGAATGGGCGGAATTGATCAAGGGTGATCTCCTCAAAGACGATGCCATCACCCAGGTCGATGTGGAACAGCGCCGTGGCTTTGAACTGAAAATCGAGATTCCCCGCAGCGCTCTGCAGCAGTATTCCCTGACCATGGATCAGATCTCCCAGATTATCCAGCAATCGACCCTTGATATGCCGGGAGGAAAAATCGAGACCTCTGGTGGAGACCTGCTGGTTCGCACCAAAGAGCGACGATACAGCGCGAGTGAGTATGCAAGGATTCCCCTGCTGAAAAACGGGCAGGGAACGCTGCTGCTTGGTGACGTTGCCAGGATTTCAGACGGGTTTGAGGAATCGGTCCTGCGTAACCGTTACAACGGATTGCCCTCGCAACGGATCGCTGTTTATCGGGTGGGGGAGCAGACCCCGACTGAGGTGTCTCTGGCGGTAAAAAAGCAGTTGCTGGAAATCCAGGAGCGCCTGCCCGAAAGCATCAGTACTGCGATTCTCAACGACCGCTCCACCATTCTTCAGGACAGGATCGATCTGCTGGTGAAAAATCTGCTCTATGGGCTTGTGCTGGTGTTCTTGACCCTTTCCCTGTTTCTGAAAATCCCCCTTGCATTCTGGATCATGATGGGGATTCCGATCAGTTATGCCGGGGCCATGATTGCCATGCCCGGGATCGATGTGAGTATCAACATGATGTCCCTCTTCGCCTTCATCCTGGTTCTTGGAATCGTGGTTGATGATGCGATTGTGGTTGGTGAAAACATCTATGCCCATCAGGAGATGAACAAGTCTCCGGTTATGGCGGCAGTAGACGGTGCCAAGGAAATCGGGATGCCTGTATTGATTACGATCCTCACCACGACAGCAGCGTTCATTCCGTTTTATTTTGTTCCCGGAACTACAGGTAAGTTTTTCCGCAGTATTCCTAACGTCCTGATTGTCATCCTGTTTCTCTCTTTAATTGAGGCCATGTTTATCCTTCCCGGACATCTGGCCCATCGCTACCGTCTCATTGAATGGTTCCTCCGTCCTTTAGATCTGATTCTCAACTGGCCACGCAGTCATCTAAGCAGGATGCTCAAATGGCTTGCCGAAGTGCCATACCGGAAGACACTCAATCTCAGCATCCGTTACCGCTATACCACCCTGGCGATAGGTCTTTTCATGATGCTGCTTTGCGCAGGATTGGCGCTGGGAGGGCACATTCGTTTCACCTTCTTTCCTAGGATTGACAGTGACAGGATCAACGTCAGGGCGGAACTTCCCTTTGGAACCCCGGTAGAAGTGACCGAGAAAGTCGAAGCACAAATGCTGAAGCACGCCCAAACCCTGCTGGCCAAGTATGAGGAAGAAAAAGGGAAGCCGGTGGCTGAGGGAATTTACAGTTCTCTCGGAAGAGGAGGAAGCCATACCCTGAATATGCGTGTGTACCTCAAACCGCTTGATGAACGCGGGTTTGAGTCCAAGGAATTCAGCCGTCAATGGCAGAGGATGCTGGGACAAATCCCGGGATTGACCAATCTGTCCTACCGTAGCCGTCATCGGGTTGCTTCTGAAAATGACATTGACCTGCAGCTCAGTCATCCGGAAAGTAAGGTTTTGGAAAGGGTTGTGGGAAGATTCAAGGAGGACCTGTCTCAATATCCCGGAGTGAGCGACATTGAAGACACTACCGATGTTGGGAAGAAAGAAGTTCGCCTGACCCTGAGTGACGCAGGTCATGCAATGGGAATGAATGCTCAGGATCTGACGCGGCAGGTGCGAGGTGCATTTCAGGGATTGGAGGTCTTTAAAATTCAGCGTGACGGTAACGAGATCAGCGTCATGCTTCGTATTCCCGAAGAGGAAAGACGTTATCTTGATAACCTGGAAGACCTGGTGGTTCTGGGGCCTCAAAACCAGCGTCTCGCGTTAAGTCAGGTAGCAACCCTGGACTATGGACTTTCCTACAGCAGCATTAAGCGAGTCGATCGAAGAAGGGTGATTAATGTGACGGCCAATGTTGATTCGACACAGTCGAATACCGCTGAAGTAGAACGGTCTCTGAAAAAGGATTTATTGCCTGTAACTCAGGAAGAATTCCCCCAACTGCGCATCAGTTTCGAGGGTTCCAACCGGGCCCAGCAGAACACGATGAAAGGAGTTCAGCAGGGAAGTTACATTTCGATCATGCTCATATTCTCTCTGTTGGCATTACAGTTCCGAAGTTATCTTCAGCCCCTCATCGTCATGTCTGCGATTCCCTTCGGTATCGTCGGAGCCGTCATGGGGCATTACCTGCTTGGATTCACCCTCAGCATTGTCAGTGTGCTGGGGATGGTTGCCTTAAGCGGGATTGTCGTCAATGACTCTTTAATCATGGTGGATTTCATCAACCGTTTCCGGGAAGAGGGTCATCGTTTGAGAGAAGCCGTTTTGGAAGCAGGCGTTCGCCGTTTCAGACCGATCGTGTTGACGACGCTGACGACTTTTTTCGGTCTGATGCCGATGATGTTCGAGACTTCCCGACAGGCAAGATTTCTCATTCCGATGGCTATCAGTCTTGCATTCGGAGTGCTCTTTGCCACTTTCATTACCCTCGTGCTTGTCCCGGTTTTTTATTATCTGCTGAATGATTTTCTGGTTTTGTTTGGACAGAAGAAAAGAGACGTTTTGGACAAAACCGCAACCGCAGACTGAAGAAGAAGATGATCACAAAGCTCCTGGTCTCCATGATAATGGCTGTCCCAATCTTACTGCTTATGCAGGACCCGTTGTTAGCGCAGGTGAAGGTTAAAGTCGCACCGGTGGTTCTGTTATCGAATGAACCACTGCGGACCTATGCTGGAACGGTGGAGCCCTTTCAAAATGTCACCATCCAATCCAAAGTTGCAGGAAGGATCGCGGGAATAAAAGTGGACGAAAACCAGAGGGTGAAAAAGGGTGAGGTGCTTCTGAGTCTGGAAAACACGGTGACCAAACTTCAGGTCGAATTATCGGAACTGCAGGTTTCCCTGAGCGAAAATACGCTCAAGGAAGCCAGGGAAGCTTTGGAAGACAGTAGGCAAAGACTCAGTGAAGAACAAAAGATGTACGATCGTGGAACCTCAACAAGACAAAGACTGGATTCCCTGAAACTTCAATGGAGCCGTAACGAAATCAATGAGGAAAGTTCCAGAATCCGTCTGCTGGTAGCACAAAAGGAACTTGAAGTTCGAAAGCAGTCCTACGCTGACACGATCGTTTTAAGTCCGCTCTCAGGCATCGTCACCCAGCGTTTTCATGATCCCGGCGAAGTGGTGGGAAGCGGGACAGCCCTCCTGGAAGTGATCGATATTGACCAGGTATGGATTGAATGCGGAATCAGTGAAGAAGAAATCGGAACCATTCAGCAGGGACAAAAAGTAGATTTCACGGTTCCAGCTTATCCGGGAAAAATATTCACCGGCATTGTTGAGAAATTAGCCTGGAAGGCGGATGCCCAAACCAGGAGGTTTACCTTCAGCATCCTCGCGAAAAACCCCGGCAAGCTTCTGCGGGGCGGAATGACTGCTCAAATACAACTTGTTGGTTCGTCATCCGGGATGACCGCGGTTCCAGCGGGATCATTGCGAAATGACAGCGGCTCCCAATATGTTTTCGTCTCTAAAAAAAATCGTCTTGAGCGAAGAGAAGTTCGAATGTTGGGAAGCAGTCGGGGACTGGTCAAGGTTAGGGGGGATTTAAAACAAGGAGATTTGGTGGTTGTTTCACCTTCCAGAAAACTGAAAGCGGGACAGCAGGTACAGTTCTAGGAGGCGAATGAATTCCGTTTTTTTCAGTTGTATGCGGGGAATCCCCAGAGTTCTGGAAGAAACTCTTCCATCGAATCCAGAATCTTGGATGCCTCTGGATAGAGTTTTTTATCCATGTTCTCATCCGGAATGGCAATCACAGCCATCCCGGCAGCATGCGCCGCAACCGTACCGGTGGGAGCGTCCTCGAAAGCAAGACACTTTTTAGGATCTGCTCCTACTCTTTTTGCCGCAACCAGGAAGATGTCTGGTGCTGGTTTCCCTTCTTTCACTTCAGGATCATCTCCGGTAACAATAGTCTGAAATAGAGAAAACCATTCCTGATGGTTGGCGATTTTTGCCTCCAGCATCTCCCTTTTGGAACTGGTCGCCACGGCCTGAGGGATTCCTGCCTCAGCCAAATGACGGGTCAGTTTTACAACCCCGGGAAGCGGTTGACAGTCTGAGAACATGTCCAGCAGGATCTCATTTCTTTGCTCCAGGTATTCTTCAGCACTGAGCGGAAGTTCCAGGGTTTCGACAATCATTCGGGCAGATTCCAAGGCTCTCCTGCCGAGTATCTTTGATTTCAGGCTCCAGTCAAAATTTTTACCATAACGCTGTGCAATCTGCTGGGTGACCAAGGTATAAAATGGTTCGGTATCCAACAACAAACCGTCCATGTCATAAATCACACCGCTTGGAGAGAATCCTTTATCCATAAGAGTCAATGATCTTCAGAACATCTGGGGAGAGATTTTCTGAAGATTGTAAATTTCTTCAGAACCATCTTTTTTTCGATGAATCAACTCGAATTCGTTTTTCCAGGAAAGCTTCGGTTTTGGACTTTGATCAACGATGCTGATTTGATAAAGAGAAACCAGTTGAGGCTGGCCGAGCCGGGTCAGGTGAAGTCTGAATTTGTAATTCCAGCCATCGTTCGAATTCGTTAGATTATCACTGCTATTGCTTGATTCGGTAATGTGGTAAAAAACCGCGTGAGTGTTTGAAAGGGTCACTCCTGAAGCAGTTCGTAACTTTTCCAGGACAGGGACGACTTTCCCCTGCAAAATTCGGAAGATCCGCTGATAGCCGATCTCATAATTGCTGAATTCATAAAATTCCTCTCCGACTTTTTTTAAGCGTCCTGTACCCTCATTGATCCCATTGACCAATCCAAGACCTTCCTGCCCGTTCACATCCCGGAAAAGGTAGACAATGCTTTCGATGCCGAGGATAGGTTGGGAACCGATGATCTGCTGGTCCGCTTCGGAAGCCATCAAAGTGCCGTTGCGGTAAAGCCCGTTGCCAAGACGGTTTTGTGGGAAAATAGTAAAATCTCCTTCCTTTACCACCCCAGAATGCAGACTGTCCCTAGGCTGGATTTCGACAGCATGAATGAGGGTGGATAGAAGTCCTAGATGTATTAAAAGGATCCATTTGAGGAATGTTTTGATTCCCCAAAAGTGTGGAAACGTTTTGCCCATGTTAGTGAACCAATTCTTTAATCTTCAATAGTTTGGAAGATGCATCTTTGTGAGGATGCCCAATTCTTTAAAAAAGTAAGAATATCTGGTATTTTTTTCTTGGTGGGAATATCGCTGCATGTTAAACCAGCCCATTTTTTTACCTTTGTAACCCCAGGACGGCAAGGCAATTATTCAGAACAGATGAATCTGAAATCCGACCTTCCTTACAGCAAACCAGCAATGAGTTTAGATTGCATTGAGTAAATCCAATATTGTTGAATCTGATTTGACGGTTTCCTGTGCCGTCCCCCGAAGCGGCCGAACCTTACAAAATTTTCTAAGCCGACTGAAGACTTTGGTTTCTGATTCAGGAGAAATCGGGGGGATGTTGAAGATTTTGTCTGAGGGCAAAAAAAACAGCACCGGGGACATCGAACAGGCCTTCTCGCAATTGAGCCAATTGCCCGATCATGTGCCGAAGTGCTTTTCCGTATTCGTAGACCGTAAGCGTAGTCCCCGTCCTTTCAGGTTGGGATTTCTTGCTTATGAATGGGAAATCGACGGAATCACCCTCCGTGTGGAAGGAGAGGAACCTCATAATGGCTCTTCCCTGATCAAGTTGGATGAAGTGGATTTCACCCTGGTGGGACTCGATGAACTTTTGGCAATGACCCAGTATTATTTGAGGGACCCGACCCATGTCACCAAATGGGGGATGTACAATTACCAGTTGATCAAACCTACCAGTATCCGGGTGGCCGGTTCTGCGGAATTGACACGATACAATCCGGTTCTCGGCTGTGAGGTTCAGGACATGGTTGGCTTCTTCCTGATTTCAAAACCGGGAGGAAGGGGGAGGAGCAAAATCGATTTTCAGACCCTTTCACGATATGGCCGCAGGGTTTTTGTCAAGGGACGTTACAGCGGGATCGTCATGGCCGCCTACCCGGGATTGCAGGTGGAACCTGTGGAAGACGTTGAGGATGCGGTGATGAAAGGGGAAATGGGAAGCGTCGGGATCGAAATTGTTCAGACTGGGAACACCCTCAGGTCAAAGGGCCTTTTGTTGCATGGTGCTCCTCTATTTCTCTCAGAAAGTCTGTACGTCGTTGATTATGATCGTTATCAGGCTAAACCGCATTTACAGGAAATGGTGAAATCACTGAAACCGCTGGGATATTTTGATGATCGGCGTATCCGGCATTTTGCAAGGTGGTATCTGGCCCTTGAAAAAAACATGGGGCAATCCTGGCTGGATCGTCCTGAGATAGAAGAACTTTTCTGCACCCGGACCGATCCCGAACGTGGGTTGAGACCCTATCGGTTAAAAACCCGAAACTGGAAACCTCACGACAGTTATAAGAAGGAAGAGGCAATGTTTTTGGCTGATGAATCCAGAAAAAAACTCAAAGAGGAATATCTACAGTTGAAAATATCAACGAACGAAGAAAACCTGCCACTTAATCACCCGGAGTCGATATGAAGCGGATCAGCCGATTTCATTTCAATTTGATGCTGATTTCAGGATTTTTGTTGTTTTTTGAAACAACAGGAGTCCAGGCACAGGGAAAATTTGTGGACAATGAAATTCTGGCAGGAAGGATTGCGAATTCCGTCCACCAGAAAATTGACCGACGTTACAACACCCTTGCCATTTCCCGAATCCGTCTGAAAGACAAGACGGTTCGGATCAACGTCAATGAATTGATCGATTACAGCAATGTCAAAATAGTCCGCGGACGCCGTTTTCGGGTGACGGACCGTTCCAAACTGCAACTCCTGCTCAAGGAACAGAGGATTCAACTCTCTGAATTTGTCTCGCCCAATGAATACCGTGAACTGGGGATGCTCCTCGGCGTTCAGTTATTCATTTATGGTAATGTCTACAGTGATACCCTCGTTCTGAAAGCAATCGATGTTCAGAATTCCCAGATCGTCTGGGCGGAAACCTTCACCCTTTTTGATCAGAACCAGAATTATGAACTGCTGAATGACTTCAGTGGAAAGCTGATTGAGTCTTTCGGCCAGGATGAACAGGCTTTGAAAGAGGAAGATATTAAAAAGGTCAGTTTCTGGAGCATCGATTCGCCGCGGATTTTTGAGAACGGGGAAGTGATGGATTACATGACCGTTGCTCTTTCGACCCAGGGTGCGGTGAATGTGGTGGATCGTGAAAATCTGCAATTGATCTATCAGGAACAGAAACTCAATCAACAGGTTTTCATTGACGAATCCCAGGCCAGGAGATTGGGGGAGTTGTACGGAGTGGATGCGTTCATGTACGGGAAAATCACCTCCAAGCCGGATGGCAGTTACCTCGCATCGTTAAAATTGATGAGTATTTTTTCCGGAGTCATCATCTGGGCGGACTTGATCAAATTCAGCCTTCCTGAAGAAAAGGAAAAGGGGAAGTTGATGAATCCATTTACAAGAAAAATTCAGAAATCAGGAAAGCGAAAAGCCAATTCAGGCCAGGTAGCCCTGCGGGGAGGTGTTTTTGTGATGGGCAGCAATGATCCTCTGTACAATGCGTCTCCAGAAAGAGCCGTTCGAATCAAATCTTTCTACATCGATATTTATGAAACGTCCAACAATGAATATCTGCAATTTGTTGAAAGCACCGGGCATCGGCTTCCGACGAGTTGGAAGAATGGAGAGTTTCCTGAAAACCTTGGCGATCACCCCGTCGTGGGAGTCAGTTGGGAAGATGCAAAAATGTATTGCCAGCATCTTGGTAAAAGACTTCTGACCGAAAGGGAGTGGGAATACGCGATCCGTGGTTCAAAAGCCAGAAAATATCCATGGGACGGGATCGGTTTTGGATCTGGTTTTGCGGTAACACGTGAATCCGGAACACGAAGTTCCCAGCCGGTTCAAACCCGGAACAGGGATGTTACTCCGGAAGGAATCGCACACCTTGCGGGTAATGTTCGTGAGCATGTGGCGGATTATTACAAACCCTATGGTTCAAAGAGTGCGGGAGGTACACAAAGGGTCATCCGTGGGGCTTCTTGGGCTTTCGGCGCATTCGAGGCTGCAGGATTTTTTCGCGGGTATTCTTCCCCGAACCTGGCCTGGCCTGATGTCGGCATCCGTTGCGGAAGAGATATTTAGGGAAGAAGGCCGAGAATTGAACCTCAACATGCCCATGATTGCCTAACCATAAAAGGCAGGCTTTTAAGAAAACCCCATGTCAGTCATCATCGTTCTCATCGGAGGTTTGCTCCTGTTTGCCAACCCGGATTTGCGTCAGGATACCTATCGTGCAGAACTGGGAGTTTCGAGCCTCAGCGGTTCAGTCTCTTCCGGATCAGAAAGCATCAAAGGTGGAACTCTCGTCGGATGGGGTGTTTCGCTAACAGGAGAATACCGGGATGAAACTCCCTTAAGACATAGCTTGGGATTGCAACGTTATGAATCCAATACAAAGAGCCTCGAATTCTACACCCTCGGTCTGGATTATGTTTTTCAGTGGCCTGAGCGCCCGGTGCAATTTGCATTCGGGGCAGAAGCCGGGAGTGTCCAACTGCTTCCCAAGGGAATGAATTCAATTGATGCTGGCACAGCGAAACTCGGCTGGGAATTGCACGGGGAAGCCATGCATTATTTTGTGTTCAGGAACCAATTGGTGCATGCCTACGTCCGACCTGCATGGAGGGTTTATCAACCCGAACTGGAAGCAGGAGGTACCACCGAAAAATTCAATGCAGGTGGACTTTCCTTAACCGGTGGGATGGGCATCCAGTTTTAATCTCCCGGAACGCCTCTCCATTTTCTGGTTTCTCTTCCTCTATCCAAAAATGATTAGCCTAGACCTTCTTTAAGGTTTGGGAATGGGCAAGGGCCATAAACTCAGCCCGAACCGGACCTTCCTTGATGAAAGATCCTTTCAGAGAGCTGGTGGTCATCGTTCCGTCATGATTGACTCCCCGCATTTGCATGCACATGTGGTTGGCCTTGATGATCACGCCGACACCCTGGGGATCGAGTTGACTGCGTAAATATTTTGCGATGTCATGGGTCAGCTTTTCCTGGACCTGGGGACGTCTCGCGAAATAGTCAACGACTCTGGCCAGTTTCGAAAGCCCGCACAGCATCTTATTTGGAATGTAGGCCACCGTTGCCTCTCCGACAAAAGGAAGCAGATGATGGGCACATAAGGATTTGACCGGGATATGCTGGAGCACCACCATGCTCGGTTCATAATCAGGCTCGATGTCAAAAGTCGTTAATTCAAAAGACTGTTCTCCCAGACCTGAGCATAGTTCATTAGTCCATGCTCTTGTTGCTCTTTTGGGGGTATCTTTGAAATGGGATCCATTTAAATCAACACCCAACCCCTCCAGCATCATCTTGATGCCTTCTTCGACTTTGTCTTTATTCATTTGTTAAAGGGATAAATGGTTTTAAACAGGTTCAAATTTGTTTGAACAATGATGAATTGAATAGTCAGGATTCAGTTTTGTTCTTCGGGGATTTCCCCCTTTAATCGACAAGGAACAGTCGCCAGGTCATTTCGGAAGGTGAATTCTAGCGGTTACGACGAAGCGCATCAATACAAGATCGCCATCACTTTATCCGGACCTTATGGAAAATTGGAAAGGTAAAAACTAAGATGGATTTGAGGAAATGTTTACTGATAGATGATCAGCAAGATTCCAATTGAACGGGTTGTCCGTGGGGAGTCTTGAGATAGGCTTCTTTCCACTCAGAGATGCGCTGAAGAAGGTCTGCGTGTTCGATTAGATTTTTCCTGGAAAGCATTTTTTCTAGAGTTTCCAGCCAATGTAGATAATAAGTCTCACCATCATCTGGATCCCCTTTCTTTTGCCGTGACTGGATGCTGGCACCTAATTCGCTGCTCCATTCCTGCCAGCTGAACAAGCCTGCTTCTGAGAGAGTGACGGCCATTGCAAAAGCCTGAGCCTGCCACGGTTCCTTAAAAACGGGACCTTCATGATTCTTTTCCAAGACTGACATTTTGAGATCCGTGATCGACTTGTCTGCCATTCCACCTTTCTTCACGCGCGCTCCAGGTAGGATTCCCATAAGTCGATGAAGACCAGATGCTTGGAAGGAGTGTCTTTTCCCCATAATTCCCCGGCATCAAAACGAACGCAATAAAGATGCTCCCCGATGCGGTTTCCAAGCGCATTCTGATCAGGCATGACATGAGCACCGTAATGGGCTTCGATGATCCCCTCCCTGCCCCTGGAATATCCCGGTTCGCGGGTATGGGTCAGGGGATGCCGGTTTTTTGCCCGGACTCGATCGCCGATGTTGAATTCTGGAGGTTCATCACTTTCCATTTGGGTAGAACCTCCTTTCTCAATGGTTGAATAAACCTTTTCAGGCTGAAGTACTCGTTTTTGAAGTTCCTCCTCAGCTTTGGAAAACGCTCTACCGCTGGAAAGTTCTTCTTCTGTAACCAGTCCTTTTTCCACAAGAAGTTTCTCAAGCCCGCTGAGCCAGTTTTCATAATAACTCTGTCTCAGGTAATCGACGGGATGCTGAGACTCACGGGAAAACCGGGATTCATCTAAATTCCATTGCCCCAGAGATCCTGCGGCAAGGACCAAGGCCAAGGCTTTACGTTCCCAGTCTTCATGAAATACCGGTTCACTGTTTTCGGCTTCAGGAGCAATGGGTCCGAAACCGTGCCTGCCTCCCAGATCATGGGCACTGTTCATGATCGATTCTCCGGTTCCTTGATTTTCTCAACACCGATCATGGAATTCCGGGTCACCATCGATTCCAATTCATCCAGGGATTTGTTCTGGAAATCAGTAGGGGCTTCCGGAAGGACAAAGTACCGCATTTCAGATGTTGAATCCCAGACACGGATTTCCACATCTTCTGCCAGTTGGGTTCCGAATTCCTCCAATACCGAACGGGGATCACTGACCACCCGGGAGCGGTAAGGTGCGGATTTGTACCAGACCGGAGGAAGCCCGAGAACCGGCCAGGGATAGCAGGAACACAGGGTGCAGACGACGATGTTGTGGATGTCCGCAGTGTTTTCCACCACTCGCATGTGCTCCCCCTGACGACCCCGGTATCCGATGGAGGCGATCGCATCGGTAGGTTTTTCAAGCAGATATTTTTTAAACTCTGGATCCTTCCAGGCCTTGGCGACCACTTTTGCCCCGTTTCTTGGGCCGATTTTCGTCTCGTAAAGATCAACCAATTCATCAAGTGTCTTTGGGTCCACCAGCCCTTTCTCTACCAGAAGAGACTCCAGGGCCTTGACCCGAAGTTCAGGATCGGAAGGAACTGTTGAGTGGTGGTGGGTACTCATAATCAGATTGAAGCGAAGGTGTCTTTTTTATGAAAGACTGAAAATAATCAGCACATCTCATGATTGTCAAACTGAAAGAGATCATTGGATGATTAAATTCAAGCATGATCAAACCTGATGATTTGATCGAGAAATAAATGATGCCCGTAATCATCCACAAAACAGATTGCCGATATTTTAGATTAAAAGCTTTTTGTTATTTTTCTTTTTAAAACTTGAAACCTGTATTGAATTTAAATCTTGATCCCTTGAAACAAAAAATTTTAAGTGCCCGATTTAAAATCGGATATTCCTTCGCAGAATCAGGAATCAACGCAACTGAACTACTCCTGCGTCTTTACCTCCTCAGCTTTTACACGGACATTGTCGGGATTTCTCCGTTTTGGGCAGGTTTGGCAGGATTTATCGGTCTTTTTTGGGATGCCGTGACGGACCCATTGATGGGCAAATTATCGGATAGGACCTTAAACCATTTCAAGGGAAGGGCGCCTTATCTTTTTTTGGGAACACTGATTTTGGCTGCGAGTTTGATTCTGCTTTTCAGCCCGCCTTCCGGAGTGATCCCTGAATATGGGTTTCTGTATATGTTGGGTTCCTACCTTGTTCTGAATACTGCAATGACGATTTTTTCAGTCCCCTACATGGCGATGACTTCAGACCTGAGTCAAGACAGGAATGAACGATCCGTCCTCTTTGCATTACGTTTTGCTTTTGGAAATCTTGGTGCCCTGATAGCGGCAGGACTTCCTGTTTATTTTTTGACCTCCGCCCAAAGTTCTTCTGAAAAACTGGAAGCGATGAGTCAGGTTTCCTGGCTTTTGGCAGCCTTGATCATCCTTTCAGGTTTCACCAGTTGGTTGACGGTTCGAAGAAAGAAACATTTGCTTCAGAATGAAAAAACAGAACATTGGTCTGATGAATTCAAAAGTATTTTGACCAACCAGGCATTCTGGCCGCTTCTGATTGCGTACACGGTTGCCACCTTCGGGGTCAGTCTCAATTCATCCCTGGCCCGTTATTATTACCGTTATCGCCTGATGATGGATGAGTCGGAAGTGGGGATTCTGTTGGTCTCCTTCATGATCTTCCTGACGATGTCGCTGATGGGTTGGGTCTGGATCTCAAAGCGCTTCGGCAAACTCATTCCGTTGCGCTACGGAATTCTGGGGCTTGGAATTGGAACCTCGGTGGTTTATCTATTGTTCCAACCTGGCAGCTTTTGGACTCCCCTCTGGGTCGCAGGCGGATTGCTGGGAATCTTGGTGGGTTCGGTGGTGTTACTGGATTCGATTTTGACGGATGTCATCGACCTCCACCGGGTCAGGGGAAAAGGAGAGGCGGCAGGAATGTATTTCGGGATCTGGCGTTTTGCTTCCAAACTTTCCCGTGCCTCTGCCTTTTTTGCCGCAGGAATCTTACTTTCAGGGATCGGCTTCGTGCCGAACCAGATTCAGGAAGAAGAAGTAAGCCTGGCCCTGGCTTGGTTCTTTGGACCCGGGGTGGGAATCTTTCTCATCCTCTCTTCACTGATCCTGATTCCCTACCGTTTTAAAGATTCAAAGCAGAACCAGGTCCAGAGAATCCTTCAAAAGCGATTGGATAGGGCAGGTGTTTCTGTTTGAAGCAATGAAATTGGATCAATTTGAACCTAAATTCAGCCCTCAGGCATTCCTCTCGGAAGAGCAGGGATTGAGGCATGATGTTGTTGTTGCTTGATGCGGGTCATCCCCCAGTGTGAGTTACTGAGGAAAAACAATTCCTTCCATATTTTTCCGGAATCAGGATTGAACACGGATTCAACATCGGCTTCCAGAATTTTCCATGATCCTCTGAGGATTTCATCCTCCAGTTGTCCCGGTGCCCATCCGGAATAGCCTGCATAGACCCTGGCTTCGCCGTCCGGCCAACCTTGTTTCAGGATGGTTTCCAACCTTTCCGAATCATGGACCCAGTAGAGGTCTTCGACCATTTTCAGCATTCCTTCCGACGTTTCATTTGTTTTCAAGAGCAGATGCAGGGTCCCGCTGGAAACCGGTCCTCCCCAATAGAGTTTTTCAGGCCATTTTGTCTGTTCCGGAGGGTCGACCAGAACCTGGGAAAAAGAGATGGGGCTCGGTTTGTTGATCACCACTCCAACTGCACCCTGGCTTCCATGGTCAAGCAGCAGGATCACGGTTTGGTCAAAGGCCGAATGCAACAGTTCCGGAGTGGCTACCAGAAACATTCCTGCACCAAGACTTCGCTTGGAACCAGTCGTTCTGATTTCTGCAGCGGTTAAGGTTGGAATAGCAGGATGTGAATAATGGATCTCCGGAAGAATCTGTGAAAAATCAGAGATCGGGGTTCGGGATAAAATTCCTGAGAACACAAAAAACAGGATCAGGAAAAGGACCCGGAACTTTTCCATCTAAAGTACCTTCAGGAGGACATCTTTTTGCTGATTCAAAATATTTTGTTCCTGTGACCAGCGCTGATTGTGGTTCATCTGATTAATTCCCCATTTCATCACCGCTTTCTGGAAATCAACGGGAAGGTTCAGTTTTTGTCCGAGTTCCTTGAGCAGGTCGGCTTCGACTTTTTTCATCTTGCCATCGATACAGGCAATCGCTGCCAGGTAAAAATAGATCTCACCCGCCTGACTCATGGAAGTGTTCAAAATATCGATTTTAAACATCTTTTTCTGTTTGATCATTTTCATCAGGTTCTCAATCTCATTCCTTGAATCCAGCAGTTCAATCGCTTCCTGAAGGGCCACCATTTCATGGCTTTCCACCACCTGGTCAACCACCACCAGGCTGGCAATTGCATTCACCACCCAGTCCTTGGTTTCCTTGTCCCATTTTGCGAACATGCTTTTGGTCAATTTGCGATCGAGTCTTAAGTCATACATAAAGTTCCTTGGTTTTTCTGATCATCCTCAATGGAAATAAGGCTACTGTCAGGGAGTTTTTTTTTCAATGCTAGAAAGTAAATGTCAATCTTCGTGTTTTTTTAAATAAGTCATCACGGATGAAAAAATCATGAGGTTGAGTGGATAAATGATTAGG
>OCVP010000277.1_pt1 | contig 23650 bp, 18 predicted proteins | sample 1539171 | NCBI WGS metagenome assembly OCVP01 (sample SAMEA51879418, study PRJEB22527) | metagenome
TTACAAAGTTTCCATTTTGCTCGAGGAACTTCGGCTTCCTTACCATGTTTTCCCGTTGAACCTGATGCAACGGGAACAGAAACAGGAAGATTTCCTGGCTTTGAATCCGAATGGAAGAATCCCCGTCATCGTCGATCATGAAAATGACCAGCTGCCGGTTTTTGAATCAGGAGCAATCCTGGTCTATCTTGCTGAAAAAACAGGGAAATTCCTTCCGAAAGAGATGAAAGGCCGATCGCAGGTGATGCAGTGGTTGATGTTTCAAATGGGAGGGATCGGGCCTATGCAAGGACAGGCTCATGTCTTTTACCGTTACGCCCCGGAAAAAATTGAATACGCGATTGGCCGTTACCAACGTGAAACCCGCAGGCTTTATGAAGTTCTGGACCGCCAATTAAAGGATAATCCTTACCTGGCGGGAGAATTTTCCATTGCTGACATCGCCTGCTGGCCCTGGGTTCGGATTCATAATTGGGCAGGAGTCGAATTAACAGGATTGGAGCACCTGGAACGATGGATAAAAGACCTCTATGCCCGACCAGCTTTTCAAAAAGGCATATGCGTCCCCTACAAAGTTGAGAGGGGAAAAGAAACCCTTGATGAAAGCCGCAAGCGTGGCTCAAAGATGCTGGTTTGAAGGAAAACGCTCAAAAAAGTAGAACCAAAGGACCATTGGTCATTTTTATGGTCTTTGCTGTGATATGGCTGGTCGTCATCTTTTTCTCCAGCCTCCAACTGAATCAGCAAGCTGACCGTGAACGATTCTATGAAGGATTTTCGATAAGCTGGTTTTTACTGGCAGGAATCACTCCCATTCTTGTTGGCGGAGCGTTTTTTAAGTTTATTCTGGACAGAAAAAATTCTAATTCCAAATAAATGACAGAATCCTAAGATAGTTTTTTCAAATCTTGGGATTTGTCTAAAGCATTCCCTGATTTTTTAACATTTCCCGAAGATCTTTTTTGACGATTTTCCCATAACCGGATTTTGGCATCGTATCCCAAAAGAAAAACCGGCTTGGCCAACGGTATCGAGCACACCTTCCGTCCAGGTGCTGATATAATGCTGCTTCATCAGCGATTTCAGTATGAGGATTGCGGACAACAATCGCGACCCCCGTTTCTCCCCATTTTTCATCAGGTACTCCAAAAACGGCAACCTCACTGACACCCGGATGAGTCAACAAGACCTCTTCAATTTCCCGAGGATAAACATTGGCTCCTCCAGAAATATACATATCGGAACTACGTCCGGTAATGTAAACCAATCCACGCTCGTCAACATATCCTAAATCTCCGGTATGGAACCAGCCTCCTTCCATCGCCTCCTCGGTTGCATCCGGATTGTCATGATACCCGGCGCAGACCGCTGGGCCTCTGCAGCAAATTTCTCCAACTTCGCCTGTTTTCAAAGATTTTAAATTTGAATCGAGAATCGCAATTTCCATCCCGGTCCTGGGAATCCCGCATGAACCGATATTGGCATTCGGATCCTCATCATCCAGGGAATGCATCTCGGCCGGCAGGTAGGTAATGCAGCCTGTTACTTCTCCCATTCCGTAATACTGGACCATCACCCGTCCTAGTTTTTCCAAAGCTTTCTTCTGATCGGCACGATACATCGGTGCTCCCGCATAGATCATGTAGCGCAGGGAACTGTGATCGTATCGATCCACAGATTCATGTTCGACCAGCATTTTGACAATGGTGGGAACCGTGAAGAGGTTACTGACACGATGCCGTTCCACCAACTGCCAAAAGAGTTCCGGATCCAATTTGTTGCCGGGCATCAAAACCAGGGAGGCTCCTCGAGCGACATTCAGAAGCATGTGCACTCCTGCTCCATGGGAGAGGGGGGCTACCGCAATCGATACATCCTGTTCAGTGGTTCCGGGAATGAGATCGGCAAGATGATTGTTAACAACAAAATTCATTTGTCCATGGGTCAACACTCCTGCTTTGGGTCTGCCCGTTGTCCCCGATGTATAGAAAAACCAAAGCGGATCATCATATTCAACCGTTTCATCTTTAAATTCTTGCCCCAGATGACTTTCAATCATGGATTCATAATCCTGATGATCTCCTTGATCATCGCCGATGCAAATCAGAAATTTGAGTGAATCCGCTTCTTCCAGAACCCTTTTCGCATGATCCTCAAAACCTTTTTGATAAATCATCACTTTCGCCCCACTTGAAGAGGCAAGATAAGCCACCTCAGGAGGCGTTAACCTGAAATTAGTGGGGACCCAGACACAACCCATACGAAAAGAAACCCACGAACTTTCAAAAAGTTGGAGGTTATTTCGGGACAGCACCAAAATCCGGTCCCCTTTTTCAATTTCGAGATTTTTTAAGGCAGAAGCCATGGCTTGCACTCGTTGATCCACTTCCTTCCAGGTCCAACTTTTTTCCTCAGCAATCACCGCATGGTGACTTGGAAAAAGACGTGCGGTTCGAGTTAACAGTCCTCCAAGGTTGTTGACACGGGCGTCCTTCATTTAACGGGTCTCCAGAATACTCACGTAATTCGCAACGGCAGCACCTCCCATATTGAAAACCCCACCTTTCAACGAATTTTCGATCTGCATCCCCTGCGCTTCTCCGGATAGCTGCATCGCTGCCATCACATGCATGGAGACGCCTGTTGCTCCAATGGGGTGACCTTTCGATTTAAGCCCTCCTGAAGGATTGACCGGCAAAGAGCCGTCCTTGGTTGTCATTCCTTCTTCAATCACCTGAGCGCCTTTTCCCTGTTCAGCAAGGCCCATTGCTTCGTATTCCAGTAATTCCGCAATGGTGAAGCAATCATGGGTTTCCACAAAATCCAGGTCTTCGAGTTTCATTTCCGCTTGCGACAACGCTTTCTTCCAGGCCTTTGCAGCACCGGTAAAACAAGTTTTGTCTCGTCTGCTTAGGGGAAGGAAATCGTTGACCTGAGCACGGGATTTCCAGCCTATGAAAGGTCCTTTTAACCTTCTTGATGAGAGATTTTCAATCACCAGGGCCGCAGCCCCATCGGATACCATTGAACAGTCAGAACGTTTCAAGGGCGGTGCAACAACAGGATTTTTCTCAGAAGCATGTCTGCAAAACTCAAAACTAAAATCCTTTCGCAGATGGGCAAATGGATTCTCTGTTCCGTTTTTATGATTCTTCGCAGCAATCATCGCCAATGCATCGGATTGATCCCCGAAACGCTCAAAATACTCACTGGCAATCGTTCCAAAGACTCCTGCAAATCCACCTACCGTATCCCCTTCTTCCCGAACATAGGAACAACGAAGTAAGGTCTCGCCAATTTCAACTGAGGGAAGTGTGTTCATTTTTTCAAACCCCAGGACCAGAACACGATTGACACGACCGCTTTCAACAGCATCCAATGCGGCCCATACGGCAGCAGAACCGGTAGCACAAGCATTCTCCAGCCTCACTGCAGGAACATGCCGAAACTCCGGCACTGCAAGGGCTGCAAGGGAAGCACTGAAGTCCTGCTTCAAAAAGCCTCCATTAAAATGGCCTATGAATATTCCTTCAATATCCTGGGGCTCCAGTCCTGCTTTGGTCAAAGCAGCCAAAGCCGCTTCACGGATCATGTCTTCTGGCTCCAGATTTACGAATTTACCGAATTGGGTATGCCCCCAACCTGTAATTTGTGGCTTCACGTTAAATTTAGGTAAAAATTTATCGATTGATTCATTAAATACTTCATCACTCCTGTCTCTTCCATAAATACCAAAATAGAATAACTTTGAATCGGCAGAAACCGAAAACTTCAAATAGGAGTGGACTGCAAGGATAAATGGGAAAGTGATCCTTTTCATCCAGAAAAGGATTTTTCAAGTGAATGTGAAGGAAGTAAAAAGGGGTTCTGGTCGACGGGGTGTTGGTAGTCACCCCGCCTTCCAGAGGAGAAACACATGAAAAATGCGGGTGTTTTAAGGCACCTCCCGCTGGCCTTCAATTGTCTTATCGTCTTCATTCATCAAAACTTTAGTCTTTTCATAAATTCAATATTTTCGTATTTCATACCTTACGAGCTTCTTTAGCTTGATCGCTAAGGAATCACCAAATACCAACAGGGCAAAAATCTCATTGGTTCAAAATTCACAATGTTATTCTCCCAAGAAAAATGAGAGACACCACGGATGATTCTGAAGAACTGAATTCAAGGATTTGCAATGGAACTACGGTGCCTTGTGAGATTCGAGAGTCTTTCATAGATGGGCATTCCCGGGGAGTAGGAATATACAGCATCAACAGACTAGAACCCGAAACCCTGATCTGGAAATACAATGTTGATGAATACAGCGAAGAGGAAGCAAGGAAGGTCCTGAGTTCTCTTACAAGCGCCGAAGAAAAAAGATTATGGGTGGAGCATGTCTTCGCCTGGAGAGACAAAATCGTGGTGCTGAAGGATGATATGGAACTGATCAATCATTCTCCGGAACCCAATGTCTATTTCAGTCAAAAGGACGGAAACATCAGGGCTCTGAAGGTAATACTTTCAGGAGAAGAATTGTTGATCGATTACCGTCTGCTTGGTTCCTACCCTGAATTTTACAAGAAGATGATGAAAGAAGTGGGATCATGGTATTCGCAGAATTTCCGCCCAGAATCTTAACCGAGAGATGAATTTTCACTTCCAGTTTTGGAAGTCCGTCTAAGAAAGATCCCAACTCCACCAATTAAAATTCCTACCAACAACGATGCACCGATCCCCATACCCCAGGATTCAAGCCCGGTGAAACCACCGATTTCCGGATCCGCAGCAAAATGGAGAACAAGGCAAAAGCTTGCATATGCGGATACCGTGAGTTGGGCGGATTGAAGTGTTGCTGCTGAAAACTCGATTCCATACTGTTTGGAAAGCATCCAGGCCGTAGCCACAAAGGTTATCGGATAACCGAATAACAAGCCTGTCATCTCAGGGCCTAACATGGATGCTGTTGTGGCAATCGCTGCTACTGAAAGACCTCCTGCCGCCGACCGGAGGAGGATAATACTCCATTTCTTTGAAGATGAACTCGGGTTTGAAAACAAATCCAAAGGTCTGCGCATCATTATCCCAATCACCAATCCGGCCATCACCGTGATCATGGCGTTCTGAAAATTTGCTTCCAATTTTCCTAAAATCCATACAGCAGCCAGCCAGCCCAAACTTGCAATACCGATACTTTTCAAAAATGAGAACCTGCGTGTTGACTGTATGTAAAATCCTGTAAACACCAACACTCCCCCTGTGGCAGCAAAACTCATCAATGCTCCCTTGGAAAGAAATTGTGGTGATACTTCGAGACTGACAAAAAAGTAACCTGGACCTGCATTCATCGGCATTGCCATCAAAACGCTGGCCATAAAGGGGCCCAGTCTTTCAGCAACCCGGGAAACGAGAAACAACACCAAAGCCGTGGCCAGGGCCTTGCCTGTAAAATCCAACAGCAATTCAAACATGTGCTAAAGCAATGGGAGGCAGAATTTCTGAAATCTAGTTGAACAAAGGGAAAAAAGAGAATTTTGGAAAGAGCTCAAAATCCGGAAAGGATCAAAGAAAGGTTGCAATTTCCTCGAGGTTTCTCCGTTTTAAATCCGGAACTTTGGCTTCCTGTGATGGAAATCCTGTCACCAGGATCAAGAAGGGCCGTTCATTTTCAGGACGTTTCAGGCAGTGGTTCAAAAATTTCATCGGGCTTGGGGTGTGTGTCAGGCTCACAAGACCGGCATGATGCAAGGCGGTGATCAGCATCCCGGTGGCGATCCCCACCGATTCATTAACATAATAGTGCTTGATTTTCTCTCCGTCAGGCTTAACCCCATAAACTCTTGCGAAAATAACAATCAGAAAAGGGGCTGTTTCCAGAAAAGGTTTGTCCGCATCAGTTCCCAAGGGAGCCAGAGCATCAAGCCATTCCTGTGGTGCTCTTTTTTCATAAAACTCCCGTTCTTCTTCCTCTGCCAGTTTTCTGATTTCTGATTTAATCTCCTGGTCTTCAACAACGACAAAATGCCAGGGGTGCTGGTTCGCGCCGCTGGGAGCTGTGTCCGCAGCCTTCAAACAGTTTTCGATCACATTTCTTGGTACAGGATCATCCTTAAAATCCCGGATCGTTCTTCTTCGGTCCAGATCCCTGTAAAATTCATCTGCGCGTCTTTGCATTTCATCCAATGGATAACGCTTGAAGGATTTCAAAGAGACCAAATTCGTTTGCTTCATTTCCTCTTCTTTCACGGTGCTGAACCTGATTCCGAAACATTGACTGTTTTACCTTCAGTGAAACAGCGCTTGAGAAAAATCTGATTGACTGGAACGGAACCAGCCGTATTGGATGGACGGTCTCCAGGATAATACAAGACCCTCCCCCGGCAGCGGGTTTTGTCAGGGGGACGTGAAGGATTCGGATTGATCCTGCCCCGGAATTGGCCATCCCATGCGGGAACCCACTGCCCCACGACAAAAGTACCTGAAGGATTTTGGCTTTCAGATTTGGAACATCCAATGAGGAATGTCATAGCAACAACCGATATGCAGGCCCCCATATTTAATATCAATGTTCGCATTGATTCTTCCATCGATTCATCTTTTCGTCTTTACCAGTTTCCTTAAATGAGAAGAACGTGATCAATACCAAATTGAATCATTCATGATCAGGAAAATAATGAAAGAATAAAATGCCTCCATAAACAACGATGAAGAAAATTGAAAAGAATCTTTGGCATCGGACCCTTTTATGGATGAAGTAAAGGCAACAACGCTTTTCTTTCATATTCAACGGCCAGATCGATGGCACTTTTACGGTCAAATCCCTGGATTCCAATATCTGCTCCGGAGGAGAGCAGTGTTTTGACTGTTTCGGTTCTTCCACGTTTCACGGCAAGCATCAATGGGGTGTATCCTTCGCTGTTCTGGAGATTGACTCCTGCTCCTGAAGCCAACAGTTTTTGGACGACTGGCTGGTGTCCTCTTTCAGAAGCCCACATCAATGCAGACCATCCGTCACGTGAACGCAGGTCAGGCTGACTTCCATGACTCAGTAAATGTTCGACGGTCTCTTCATTTCCATGAAAAGAAGCCCACATCAATGAATTGAACATTCCCCTGTTTGGCTCAGCTCCATGTTTTAACAAAAGGATTACCATTTCATTCTGGTTTTTTGAAGCAGCCCAGACCAATGGGGTATCCCCTTGAGAGTCACTCACATTTGGATTGGCACCCTGATCCAGCAAAAACTGAAGTAATTCAGGATTGCGATAAATGACTGCTTTCATCAGAGGTGTATGACCTTTTTCATCCCTGCTTTCCAAATCTCCTTCAGCCTTTAGCAATAGATGAATTTCTTCAGTATTTCCTTTTTCTAAGGCTTTTCCTAATTCAACCGTCATGACTGGAAGTTGCTGCTTTTCATCAACTTGAAGCATGTGATTGACCCATTTGAGAGGGGTTTTTTCCCAGAGGGTTTTCCAGAATTTCGTCTCTTCAACCACTGGGAAGTTGAAAGCCATCACCAAAGAAACAACAATGGTAATGCCAATCAGAAATAAGCCTCCTCTTCTTTGTTTATTTTTCAGACTTTCATCAGTTTCAGACCCTTCAAAAGGGTGTTCAACCACTCCCAGAGAATCATGAAATTTGAGTTCATCTTCTTTTCCATCAACTACCATCGTTGAAATTTCATCATTGAATTCCATTTCTTTAATAACTTTTTCCTCATGAAATTCAGAATTCATATTTTCACCAATATTACCTGAAACTTGATTCCTTTTGACTTTATCCTTATGAAGAGGTTCTTGCTGAATTTTACTCGAATCCAATAGCCGATTATGCTTCTTATTCATATCACTTGATTCGTATTAATTCGTTTCTTCCTCCAATTACATCCTTCACGGATAGAACCTGTTTTATCAGATGAGTTTCTTCACCTTAATCTAAGGATGCTTGAATCATTTACAGGCTATTTTGTTATCGGGAAGTTATGGGATATTATGTTCAACTCTATAGGAATGGCTCTTCGATTCCCACAAAAATCAAAGAATGAACCTGATTTTGAAAATTGCCTCAAGTATTCTTATTGACATAATTTATTCATGGCTTGGGAATTGCAGATGATACCCATAAGGAGGTTGGATTTTTGGATTGAATCGATAAAAATTCAAAGAGCAGGATTCAATATTTAACAATCAAAGGAGTTTTCTTTTTTCAATATTGCCCTCAAATGAGTCAGCGATCTTAAAAAGGAAAGATTGAGAAAAAAACCATTCAAGTATTCATCATTTTTAAATGAAAATATTCAGCTCACTATCTAAATAACCATGCCATCAAAAAGAAGATCTGGCATAACATGGTCAATGCTGGATAGATTATTTTGGACCGGACTGATTTTTATGTTCTGCAGCACTTTATCTGCCCAGGAAACTTACTGGAAAGATCAGCGCATCATGCAGCTAGAGGAAATTACACCTCAACTGATCGAATCCGTCCAACAGATGCATGAAAAAATCCGCTCAGTAGCCATTTCCAGTGTAAGCTTCGGAGATAATCTTCCTGATAATTTTAGAAGAGTTGCCACAGCACGAATCCATCAAAGTCTGACCCAACTTTCGAAATTAAAAGTCAGTGTCTGTGAAACCTGTACCCAAATCAGAACCGTTATTGCTGGCAGCTATCTAAAAATCGCACGGGGTATTGCGGATGATGACTTCCGCATCAAAACTGCCAAGTCTTTGAATGTTAAAGGTTTTCTGGATATTGCCCTGTTTATGACCGAAGACCGGCAACTGTCCATAGCGCTCAATGCCTTTGAAGCCAGTAATGGCGAAATCGTTTATTCAAAAATCATTACTGGAGAACCTGCCAAGAGCGAACATTACCTTCATGTTTATCTTGCCAAAATGCAGGTAGGGATCACCCACAGTTCCACAGGGAATACTCCGATAACTCATTCAGCCATGCAATTGGGGGTGGAAGCCATGATGCGCCTCACCTCGAGCTGGACGTTTTCCGGAGGAGGTTCGGTTTTCAGTGATGACAACACGAATCTCACAACAAAATATGAGAAATCGATCAATGGCATCACGTTGGATGGTATGGTGGGATATGACCTTTTTGGATTTGGCGGAAATCAGGCTGATGTGAGCATAAGCGGAGGTTTGGGAATGATTTTCGCTGCAGCCTTGAATTCACCAATGTACGTCAAGGGAGGATTAAACCTGACGGTGGCAGAGCAACTGACATTAGGTTTTAACTACCTGAATATGCTGTCATCCAACGATGACACTTTTAAAATGCCTAATATGACCAATATCACTCTGGGATGGAAATTCTGACAGGCAATATGAATCGTCTCAAAAATATCCTGGTTTTTCTTTCATCGAGTTTTCTTGTTTTGAGCTTATATTCCTGTTCATCCAAGAGTGATCAGGAACCTCAGGTTGATGAAGGAGTTCAACCCTCTGTCCCGGTCCAGAAAAAGATCCTCTACAGCCAGCGCACCCAGGGCGGAAAAAACGCGATAAACGTCATCGAAGAACAACAAGGACATAAACGGACCTTGAGAATCATTGTCCAGCGTGGAGATCTCAACTCGAATCTGGTTCACCCGATCGACAGTCCGAATTTTGTCATTGCCATCCCGTTACAGGATGCGACTTCAAAGCAGTTTGCAGAACAAACCGTACTTTTTGAGCAGCAACTGAAAAAAGACGTCGATGCAGTGCTTGGGAGATACCTGGCCCCGGAACGCTTCAATGTATCTCTCCTGGTTCAATGGAATCAGAAACTGCTTGAAGAAATCCAACTTCGGAATGTCCCTCTTGATATACCGGTGACGGAACTTCTTGCAGACGGAAAAGCCAGAACCCAAATGTTGTTGGAAGAGGTTGAAGGTCCTGAGAGTGCTTACGGGAATCATCCTGAATTGAAAATGGCATTGACCAAAATCGAATTCAAAGTACTTCTCGACAACACCCTTCCTGGAAATCAGGAAAAATTCATTCAACAACTGATTCCTTCACAGGATTTTTTCGATCAAACCCGGGGAGATCTTTTAAGTTTGGAACGTACCTCTTTCCCGAATCCTTTTTCTGACAGCATTGCCCCATACGAAGAACAAGTGATTACCAAAAAGATCCGAGAATTGGTTGAAAACTACATCTCTCCAGAAACCTATGTACTGAATGTAGATTTTAAATTGTTAGAAAAAGAGGAAGGTGAAGAAAACGAAAATAATGAAGGGTCTAGGCTGCAGATGGACATCAAACTCCTTCTGGACGAAACCATCCTTCCTGAAGTCGACAATTTTCTTAAGCAGGCTTTACCCCTTTCCATCGATTTCAAACCTGAACAAGGTGATACTCTGACGATTGTCAGGAACCGCTTTCCGGAACAAAGCGCTGAACTGATGAGTCAGGAACAACTATCTGCTTTACGTGAATACCGGGTCAAGATTCTTGAGGCCTTTAAATCTGGCGATTATGTTTCTGGTCTGGAACTCACCGAAGAGGGTCTGAAAGTGGCGGCAAAACGGGATGACAAAATCTTTCTTTTGAAAATGAAAGGTTCCCTGCATTTTCTCCTTGAAGAAAAGAAGCGGGCGTTAGAAACATGGAAGCACGTCCTCCGACTCAACCCGGAAGATGAAGAGGTGGCACAAATGATTTCCAGCCTGGACTGATCCATGAAAAAAATCCTTTTCAGAGAATCATCCTTAAAAAAGGATTGCCGGACCATCCCGGCAATGCTGCTTGGTTTGATGCTGACCCTCTTTCCTCTGCAAATAATCTCGCAGGAAACGGATATCGGCAAAGTGGTCACAGAAAATGTGGAAACGGCCGTTGAGGGAGCCGAGGAAACCCAGGAAGCCGTCGAAGACACAGTACCAAGGTTGGTACAACCTGATGAAATCGGCCCCTCTCTTGATGAAGCGATTCAAGAAGGTGAACAAAAAAGCAGTCTTGAAGAACTGCTGGCCGTGCCTTTTGATCAGATTAAGGATGGTGGAGAAACTGGTGACTCGACTGGTGAAACGGAAGACATTGCAGAATCCGAAAAAGGAGATCTCCCTGAACCTACAGAACCCCAGCAAAGCCTGGCAGAACAAAACCTTGAGCAAAAACTGGATGTTCTTTTACAGGAACTCCTTCCGCAGGAATACGTCGGCGTTACCGTCAGCATCAAATATTTCATTGAAACCGTTCCTGTAAGCAAAAACCTGAAGAAGATTGCCAAAATCAAACTGCCTGGTTTTGATAATCATGTCTGGGTCCCGACGAAATCCAAGCAGATTGTCGGAATTGTGAATCAAACCCGAAGTTACACCACGGTATTTGTAGTAGTGAATACACCGATTTCTCCGTTCAACATTGAGGTTCTCCGTCAGTCTCTTTCAGAAAAACTCAAAGAAATCAATCTTTTGAAAGAAGACGTACTGAAAGTGGTCTATGTTCCTCACTCAGCTTCAGATCAAATCCTCATGACCGAGATGGAACCGCCAGGAGAAATTTCTGAGGGCTCCTTAGGTTCAGGTGAAATTCAAGCAGGTAGTTTGCCACAATCCGGTATGCTTCCAGGAATCGCAAAGCTCGAAATGGATTCCAATGAAGATCCTGAATTGGAAGAACGCCGAAGGAAGAAAAAGCGTCAAAAGAGGCTCGAAGAAATCGATCTTGCCATGAAAATGGAAACCACGCGTTATCTTCTCAAGGCCAGAACTGCTTATCAGCAGGAAGACTTCGACAGTGCCATCACCGCGATCAGGGACGCGATTGAAGTCAACCCTTTTTCCTCACAAGCCTTTGAGATGCTTGGGTCGATCTATTACCGCCTGGGTTGGAATGGAATGGCGGTGGAAAATTGGCAGCGTGCCCTTGAGTTGGACCCCACCAACGAAACACTTAAGAAGTACATCTCCCGGCTGGCGAAATAGTGAAGGAAGCAACGATGAAGTTTTTTCCTAAGATCATGCAACGGTTCTTCAGTTTTGAAAGGAAATTTTCAAAGCATGCATGGCTTTTGTCTTCACTCCCATTGCTCCTGATTCTTTGCTCCACCATCGTTTCTGCTTCGGAACGGGTCAAGTCCATGAACATCCGACAGTTTGAAATCGAAGAATCGATCCGGAACGGGCTCAAGTATTATCTTGAACCCAGCGACTATGTCCTGAGGGTGAAACTGTTCGGAGACGAACGCGCTGCCAGCGTTGCAAATGAAGCGCTTCCAGGATTTGGTCAGTTGGGCTTGGATCAATTCGGGAAAGGTGAAAAATTTTGGGAAATTTCCAGAATGCGTGTCGATCTGGTGATGCATAAAGAAGTTTCTCCTTCGGTCAATTCCTACATTGGAGAAATCGTCCCCATTCTCAGCGGACTGGATTACGAAAGAGGAGATGAATTTGTCTTTGTTCCAATCATTCCGAATCTTCCGGAAATTCAGCCTGATTTAGAAAAACCCAATGGTGCCGATCCTGAAGCCATAGAGGAACCCCAGACCGCTGAAAAAGCTCTCGCAAAAATTGAAAGCCCCGAAGAACAGCAGGAAGAGAAACCCTTCTGGCAAACTCTTGGTACCTTCGAATGGATTTTGGGGGGGATTCTGCTGCTGCTTTTATTGCTGCTGATCTGGACCCTTTTCAGCATCTCCAGGTTGAGAGCGAGGGAAGTGGAAACCCAGAATCAGATTCGGGATTTGAAAGATACCCCCACCTTGCCGGTTCGCATGGCCCGTGAAGAAAAAGCGGTTCAGGACAAAATGCAGCAGGATCGTCAGGATCGGGTCCAGACCGCCCTGGTTCGTGATGAAAATGAACGGGTGCTTCAGGAAATTGTTAAAAATCTTGTAGGCCGGCCTGACTGGTCAAGGGAACTGATCCAGGAAATGACCCGTGATAAACAGTCGATGGATCAACTTGCCACCCTGATTGCAGTGATGGGCCCCGAAGCTTCTAGATCACTTTTCCGGAACCAGATGACGGAACAGGCCTACATGGACCTTGAACAACTGGCCAAGGAAGCAGGACCGAATTCTGATGATACTGCTGAAGTGCTGAAAAACATCCGCATGTTCTTGTTGACCAAACAGTTTCTCTCACCGGAACAGTCTTTTGTTGATCCCTTCGGATTCATGAAATCATTGTCTTCCAGTCAGATCTCGTTTTTGCTGAAAAATGAGCCGGCACGGATCAAGGCCATCGTCATGGCAAGGCTCGATACTGAAAAAGCAGCCACCATCCTGCAAACGCTTTCCCGTGATGAACGGACCCAGGTTGCAGTGGAACTGGGAAGGATGCATGAAATGCCGATGGAACTGGTCGAGAAGGTAGGATTCAACCTTGCGGAAAAAGCCCGAAATGTTCCGGACGAAAACAGTATTGCGGTGAATGGCGTTCGTTTCGTAGCCGATGTGCTCAGCGATTCCGATCCGGTAACCCGCCAAGAACTGATCAACGGTTTGAGGGTTTCTGATCAAAAACTGAGTGAAGATGTCGAGAGCAGTTGTTTCATCTTCGAGTCAATTCCAGTGGTCCCAAACGATGTTTTGAAGGAAGTGGTCCGGCAGCTCCCTCCAGATGATGTGATTACGGCCATTTCCGGGGCTACCAAAGAAATCAAGGAAGCCGTCATCCTCTGCTTCCCGGAACAGAGCCGCAAAGCCCTGATTTCCTCATTGAAATCAAAGACACCTGAGAAAGAAGAGGTGCGGACCGCACGAAGAAAATTCGTTGATTCGATGCGGGAAATGGCCGATGCAGAACGCGTCAATCTGCGTGATGTTAACAGTGCGTTTGCCAACCAGGCTGGAGTTCCGGCACTTCAGTAGTTGGGCTCAGCCAACGACTCATCTTTGATTCTTCCTGATCAAACGCTGCCGATAGGATTTTCCTCAGCGTACCATTCCAACAATTTTAATTGTGAATTGATCTCAGGATCTTGAGCTTTTTTACTGATCCTTCTGTAACTGCCGTCCTGCTGAAGGTTGAAAGCCAAAGTGTTGTCTGAAAGCATCAGATCAAGATTTTGTTTCAGGTGATCGAGGATTTCCTGGTTGATGACCGGAAAGAGGATTTCAACCCTTCGGCTCAAATTCCGTTCCATCAAATCCGCACTGCCGCAGTAGATTTCTGGATTTCCACCATTCTCAAAATAATAAATTCTGGAATGTTCCAGAAAACGCCCGATGATCGAACGTACCCGGATTTTTTCGCTGACTCCCTCCACTCCAGGTCTGAGACAGCAGATTCCCCGAACAATCAGATCCTGTCTCACTCCCGCCTTTGACGCTTCATAAAGTTTGGTAATCACTTTCTGGTCAGCGACGGAATTGACCTTGAAGATCATTCCCGAGGGTCTGCCCTGGCGTGCATGTTCTATTTCACGTTCGATCAATGTTTCCAATCCTGAACGGAGACTGACTGGAGCAACCAGAAGGTGGTTGAATTCACGTTTATTCGAATAACCGGTCAGGTAGTTAAACACATGGGTCGCATCCTCACCAATTTCATGGTTCGAAGTGAGCAGGCCCAGATCCGTGTAGATTTTGGAGGTAAAAGGGTTGTAATTCCCTGTCCCGAGGTGCATGTAACGCCGAATTCCATCACTTTCCTGGCGAACAACCAGGCAGATTTTTGAGTGGGTTTTCAAGTGCACCACACCATAAATCACATGGGCTCCCACCGCTTCGAGCCTTCTTGCCCAGACGATGTTATTCCGTTCATCAAACCTTGCCTTGAGTTCAACCAGAACGGTCACCTGTTTCCCTGCTTCTGCAGCATTGATCAAATGCTCGATCACCGGGGAATTGCTTCCAATACGGTAAAGCGTCATCTTCACTGCAAGAACCTGAGGATCCTCCGCCGCAGCCTTAACCAGTGCTTCAACGGGATAAAAGGACTGATATGGATGATGCAGCAGGTAATCCCGGTGTCGGATTCTTTCGAACAACTGTTCCGACGGAAGTCCTTCAAAAAGAACAGGCGGGAAAAACGGTTTGTCTTTCAGTTGGGGTAACGGCAATTTCATCAATTGCATCAGATCTGCAAAATTCATCCTGCCTTCGGATCTCGAAACGAGTTCCTCATCAACCTGACAATTATCCGCAAGTACGCTGAGGGTTCGTTTCGGCATCGACTTTTCCACCTGGAGCAGCGAAACATCTCCGTAACGGATCTGTTTCAATCCCTTGTCCACCGTCTCCAGCAAATCATCGGCCTCGTCTTCCTGAATCACCAGATCGGTATCGCGAATGATCCGGAAAAGGCGGATGTCTCGGATTTCCGTTCCCGGAAAAAGTTCATCGATGTTGCTCCTGATTACATCTTCCAGAAAGACAAAGACGATTTTGTTCTGTCCACTCACAGACTCAGGAATTTCCAGAAATCTTGGCAAAACATCCGGAATCTTGACCCTGGCGAATTTGGTTTCCTGATTGTGTCGAACCACCACCGCAAGGTTCATGCTGAGGCTGGAAATGTGCGGAAAAGGATGCCCCGGATCAAATGCCATCGGAGTCAGCACAGGATAAATCTCGTTCATGAAACGCCCATGCAGATACTCCTTGATCCCATCGTTATAAGAGCGCATTTCAAGAAATTTCACTCCGTTTTTTTCTAGCAGCGGCCTCAACAACGACCATGCCGAGTGCTGATCCTGAAGCATCTTTTCCGTCCGTCCATGGATTTCAGAAAACTGCTGTTTAGGAGTCAGGCCGTCTGAAGTCAGACTTTCACTTCCGTTTTTGATCTGACGCAGGATGGTGGCCACACGGACCATGAAAAATTCATCGAGATTGGTCCCCGTAATCGCCAGGAATTTAACCCTTTCCAAAAGCGGGTGTCGTTCGTCCAGAGCCTGATCCAACACTCTTTGATTGAATTCAAGCCAACTCAATTCACGGTTGGTGTAAAGACTGGGATGGTCCAGGGGGAGAGCCGATTTCCGGTTTTTCTTGGGTTTCACCGGAGCATGAGTTGATGAAGCGACTCTGCTTTCTGTCGTGTTTTGACGGATGCTCATCTGGATTTTCCTGGGATCAGAAGCACTTGAGCTAAGTCTGTAGATTCAGGCTGCCTTGGAATCATAAAGACCCAAATCCGACCCGCATTTGCCACATCGCCTATGCTTGAGCCAGTTCCTATTGATCCGATGTCTGGTAATTTCCCAGCAGCCTTGCATGCATCCGACACGGTAACGTGCTTCACTAAAATTTAAATTGTGGGTGACTTTTGCATCACATCCGATTTCCTGCGCTTTTTGACGCCAGACCCGATTATGACGATGCCCCGGACCAACTAACGCATGGGCGATTTCGTGAAGAAGGGTGTTCTTCACTTCTTCATCACAGGCCACTTTGCAGAACGAATGTGAAAGGCTGATTTGTTTTTTGTTAAAATTACAGCAGCCTGCCCGCCTTTTGGCCCGGTCAAATCGAAAAACCCAGCCTCTTTCGGCAAGCCCGTGATTTGCCAAAAATCTTGAGGCCGTTTTTCTGATCTCTTCCTCTGTCAGTTTCCCTCCATGGTGATCGTTTAAGAGGCTCTTCCGTGAACCCTGTCTCTGCTTTAATTTAAATTATTCTGAAAACCGATTATGACCCTGTTCCCTGATCCTGTCAAACAACCCAGAAATCGTCTAAATCGTTTTGGGATTATAAAATAACAACCTCACAAAGAGATCCGGCTGATAAAAAAAGAAAATAACCATTTAATTTAACAATGTGCTAGATTTAGAAATTTTCGTCCTCAACCCGAATTTATCATGGATCCTCTTTTTGAATTGAATGGCAAACTGATCCTCGTCTCTGGAGGTAGTCGAGGAATCGGTAAGGCACTGGTGTCAGGTTTCGCAAAAAGAGGGGCAAGGGTGGTTTTTACCGGCAGGGATGAAGATTCACTTGAATCTGCCAAGAAAGAATTGGCTGAAGATTCTTCTGAGGTATTTCCTGAATGCTGTGACGTCAGCCGGGTTGATGAAGTGGAAGCATTGGTGAATCGGGTTCGAAAACAACACGGCCCTATTGATGTCTTGGTGAATGTTGCAGGTGTCAACCGGAGACAACGCGCGGAGACCTATGTTCCGGAAGATTATGACTTTGTCATGGACATCAACCTTAAGGGAGCTTTCTTTCTTTCCACCGAAGTAGGACGGGTGATGCTTGAAAATGGAAGCGGAATCCAAATCAACATCGACTCCCTGAACAGTTACGCCCCGGTCAAAGGAATGGCCCCTTACGCGATGAGCAAATTCGGGATGGTCGGCATGACCCGGGCGTTGGCTGCAGAATGGGGTCCGAAAGGGATCAGGGTCAATTCCATTGCTCCGGGATTCATTCTCACCGACCTCACCCGAAAAGTGTGGTCTGATCCTTCCCTGCAGCAATGGGGAATCGAGAACACTCCTTTGAGAAGGCTTGGTGATCCCAAAGATCTCGTGGGAGCGGCTGTTTTCCTGGCCAGCGACGCTTCTGCTTTCATGACAGGACAGGTTGTAAGGGTCGATGGAGGTTTTAGTTCAGCAATCCTATGGCCCGTCGAATTCTAAGATAAAAGATGAACACGGAATCTCCTTCAAATTTCCGAGTTGCCCTGGATTCGAACTTTCGTGACGTAAACGGAAACGCACTCTACCCGGATTTTGACCTCACTCCCTTAAACCAGGAAGCAGAGCTGAGTTGGAACTATGTTGACCTGGGAGAGGTCGTCAGGGGAGATGCTCTTTTGGACTATGATGCGTTGGTCTTGCTGCTTCCAAGATTTACAGGCGAATCGGTTCCTTCTGACGGAAAACTTGCTTTGGTGGCCCGTTTTGGAGTCGGGTATGACACAGTGGATCAGGAGGTATGCAATCAAAACGGGATCGTACTGACCAACACTCCGGATGCGGTTCGTCGTCCTGTTGCCGTTTCAATCATGACCCTGATGCTCGCACTCAGTGGAAAACTTTTTATCAAAGACCGTATCACCCGAGGTGCAGATCGAACCTGGTCTCAACGTTCTGAGCATATGGGAGTGGGCTTGGTAGGGAAAACCCTCGGTTCTCTGGGATTTGGAAGCATCGCCGGGGAGATGTTCCGGATGGCTTCAGTCTACGGAATGCAGCACATCGCACATGATCCATTTAGAAATAGGGAAATCAATCAGGATCTTGATGTAACAATGGTCGAACTGGAACAGCTTTTTCGAGAATCCGATGTTCTTTGCATCAACTGTGATCTCAATCCGGGAACCGAGGGACTCGTGGATTCCAGACTGCTTTCCCTGATGAAGCCCAATGCTTTTCTGATCAATACGGCAAGGGGTCCAATTGTCAACCAAAGAGATCTGACCGAAGTCCTGCAGAAAAAAAAGATTGCCGGGGCTGGTTTGGATGTCCTGGTAAAGGAACCGCCCGATCCAGAGGACCCGATCCTTTCCCTGGATAATGTGATCCTTGCTCCTCATGCTCTGGCCTGGACCGATCAGCTTTTTGCCGCGATCGGAAGATCGGTGATTGAATCCGTCCTTTCCATCAAAAACGGAATCATTCCGGAAAATTCGGTCAACCGTGACGTCCTGCAAAAACCCATTTTTCGGCAAAAACTCGAACACTACCGTTCCCGGTCCTAGACCGGCACATCATTTGATTTATGGAATACACCTTTCTGAAAAAACTTAAATCCGGTGAAGCATGCTACGGCATGATGGCATTCGAGTTCATGACACCAGGGCTTCCTGCGATCGTCCAGCAATGCGGCGCTGATTTTCTCATCCTTGATACCGAACACAGTGGTTGCGGAATCGAGACCATCAAACAGCAGGTTGCCTCTGCACGGGGTTTGGATCTCTATCCCATCGCCAGAGTAACTGGCAGCCATTACCATCTCATTGCTCCGGTGCTCGATGCCGGTGCAAAGGGGATCATGGTTCCTGCGGTTTCTTCTGCTGCAGAAGCAGAAAAAATTGCACAATTCTGCCGTTACCGTCCTCAGGGAACCCGGGGATTGGGACTAAACCTCGCCCATGATCATTATGCTGCCGGAGATCCGCTGGAAACCCTGAAAAAGGCCAATGAGGAAAATACCGTGATCATCCAGATTGAAACCCGGGAAGGTCTTGAAGAAGTGGAGGCCATCATGGAACTCCCCGGAGTGGATGCAGCCTGGCTCGGACATTTCGATCTCACCGACTCACTCGGGATTCCGGGGCAATTCGACCATCCTGAATTTCAATCTGCTGTGGACCGGATTGCTCAAGCCTGCCGAAAAAACGGGAAAGCAGCAGGTTTTCTTGATATGAATCCGGAAAGGGTGAGAAACTTCCGGGAACGGGGTTTTCAACTGCTGGGTTACGGCCATGACGTCATTGTCTTCCAGCAGGCTCTCAGAAAAGGATTCAAAGAAATCCGTGGAGAAGAAGGCTGATTGAACACCTTTTTCTGGAAATTCTCGTTTTATATCAAAGATTTTATAACCGATGCTTGAAACGGATTTTCATTTTCTGAAGAAACGATTGGGAAACTAAGCCAACCATTCAAAAACACTTTACAGATGACTAAAATGGATTTGACCCAAAGACTGGAAAACTGTTACAGCGGAGCCGTTTTTGATGTGATGCGGGAATTGGGACTGAAGGACGGTCTCTTACCACGTCATCTCAAATCTTTGGATCCCGAAGTGACTGTTTGCGGACCTGTATCCACCGTCCTGGGTCGTCCCGACACTTCCCTCACGGAAGACGAAAGCCTGTTACGCTGGACCGAACTCTTGGGCAAGGCTCCGGCAGGCCATGTGGTGGTTTGTCAACCCCAGGATGACGACCGGGCTTTGATGGGGGAACTTTCCGCAGAAACACTTCAATTCAGGGGAGTCCGGGGTTATGTGGTCGATGGAGGCTGCCGGGATGTTTCCTTCATCAGGAAAATGAAGTTTCCGGTCTTCTGCCGCTTCACCACTCCCAGAGATATTGTCGCTGCCTGGACACCGCAGGAATACGAAGTTCCCATCACGATCGGAGAAGTCACGATCCAATCCGGGGACTACATTCTTGGGGATCAGGACGGGGTGGTCGTGCTTCCAGGGATTCATGCAGAATCCATTATCAACCGTGTTGAGGAAGTGATGCAGACCGAAAACCTTGTGCGTAAAGCGATCCTTGAAGGAATCCACCCCCAAGAAGCCTACCTCCGTCATCGTAAATTTTAAGCATCCCATCTTCGATTTGACCGATTTTCCAAAACTTAGGTTTTTAACATAACTCACTGATGTCCGGCATCCTGTTGGGGCTCCTAGGAGGCGGTTTCATCGGCGTCTCCGACTGTGTGGCACGTTTCACAGCCCAACGTACTTCTCTCAGTGTCCTGATCCTTTACGTGATGGGCATCTCAAGCGTGCTGATGACGGTCTGGTTTCTGGCCTCAGGCGATTGGCCCCGTTGGGATTTTTACAGTTGGTCGGTTTCACTTCTTTCCGGATTCCTCAATCTTGCGGCATTGCTGTTTCTGTATAAGGCTTTGGCCCGCGGGCCGGTATCCGTCGCTTCTCCTGCCGCCTCAACCTTTTCGGTGATCCTGGTTGCCCTCAATGCCGTCTCGGGAGAACCTTTCAGTTGGCAGCAACTGGTATCGGTCTTCGTGGTCTTCATCGGCATTGCCATGCTTGCCCGTCCGGGTTCCGGGACAACCGTACATGAAAACTACAGCCCTGCCTGGCTGCGCACCACCGCTCTGCTGGGACTCGGTACGGGAGCTTGTGTGGCCTTGAGGTTTTTTTTCGCCCAGGAAGCTGTTGTCTTTCTCGGCCCGATCCATTCACTTTATCTGAACCGACTTGCCGCACTGGTCAGTGTGCTGCTTCTCATGTTTTGGGAGCAGTCGAGAAATAAACCCAGAAACTGGCCTCAGGGTTCGGTTCTGAAATTAGTGATCTTCCAATCCTTTCTGGAAATGTTGGCCCTGGGAGCTTTTCTCTACGGTTCAACGGGTGATGGAAGAGTCGGAGCATCGATCGGTTTTTCTGCGTTCTCTGCGGTCACCACCCTCAGTGCCTGGATCTGGCTCAAAGAAAAGGTCGATCCCCACCGCATCATCTGGATCGGAATCATCATTGCGGCAATCTGGATCGCCATCCTCTATGCACCCTAGAAAAACATTTTTGTTTCCAAAGTTCTGGGTCAACGAATGAATGACCTTGACTTCCTCCTTCTACCCGATTGACATTTCTCTTCGTGTTTCAGATGAAAAGAAGTCCCGAAAATTAGAGAAAGAATGAAAATGGAAAAAGATTTTGAAGGAAAAACCGCTTTGGTGACCGGAGGTTCCCGGGGTATCGGGCGTGCAGTCTGTCTCGACCTTGCAAAAGGCGGAGCCCGTGTTGCCGTGAACTACACCTCTAATGCCGAGGCGGCTGAAGAAACCGTTCAAACAATCATTCAGGATGGCGGAGAGGCTTCCGCTTTCAAAGCCGATGTTTCCGATCCTGAAGAGGTCCAAAAAATGGTAGCTGAAACCGAAAAGACTTTCGGCCCCATAGATCTTCTGGTGACCAGTGCAGGCATCGTCCGCAGGGAAAACCATGAAACCCTGAGTTTTGAGATCTGGAAGGAGATCATGGAAGTCAACCTGGATGGGACCTTCCTTCCGGTAATGGCTATCAAAGACGGAATGCTCAAGCGTGGTTTTGGAAGAATCGTCTGCATTGCTTCCATCGCAGGACTGCGTCCGCGGCCCAACAACATCGCTTACAGTGCCTCAAAAGCAGGAGTGATCGGTTTTGTTAGAAGCTGTTCTGAAGCACTTGCTCCCAGCATCCGCATCAACTGTCTCGCCCCGGGTTTGATCGAAACCGACATGATCAGCACCCTCGCTCCTGAAAAACGGAAAGCGATGATTGAGGCAACGCCCATCCCCAGAACCGGAACGGTCGAGGAAATGGCGAATGTCGTTCATTTCCTTCTCAGCGAAAAAGCGAGTTTCGTGACGGGACAAACCTACGTTGCAGATGGAGGACGGGTCACGCTTCCGTGAAATGAAGTCACTTTTCTTCTTCTATGATCTATGAGATAAATAATGCTTTTTCTTGGAAAAAGCCCTGGCTCTCCGATCCAAGTGATTCTCCTCAAAAGGTTCAAAATGAGTGAAAATGAAGCCTGAAATCAAAGCCCTGACCTTCGATGTTTTTGGCACGGTGGTCGATTGGCGTTCGAGTATCATCGAGGAGGGAAACCAGTTGAACTCGGAATGGGGTTGGGAACTGAACTGGGAAGATTTTGCGGACCGCTGGAGAGGAATGTACCAGCCTTCCATGGAGGAGGTTCGCAGTGGAAAGCGTGAGTGGGTAATCCTTGACACTCTGCATCGTGAAAGTCTGCTTACTCTGCTGGAGGAATTCGGATGCAAAGGAGTGAGTGAAGAAAGAGTCGAACATCTCAACCGAATGTGGCACCGTCTTCGGCCCTGGTCTGATTCTGTTGAAGGATTGGGGAGGCTGAAAAAACGCTTCATTTTGGCAACCCTCTCCAACGGAAATGTTGCATTATTGGTCAACATGGCCAAATTCAGCAGTTTACCCTGGGACGCGGTTTTGGGTGCAGAAGTTTCCCGGAGTTTTAAACCGATGCCCCATACTTACCTGACCACAGCCTCCATGCTGGGACTGGCTCCGGAAGAGTGCATGATGGTGGCGGCTCACAACTCGGACTTGCAGGTCGCTTCCGGATTGGGATTCCGCACTGCTTTTGTTTGCAGGCCTGAAGAATATGGTCCTAAACAAAGAACAGACCTCGAGGCGGAAGATGATTACGATCTGATCGCCAATGATTTCATTAACCTGGCTGAACAACTGAACTGTTGAAATGAAACTTCTAGACGGACAAAGAGCATTGATCACCGGCGCCGGAAGCGGAATCGGTCAAGTGATGGCACAGCATTTCGAAAAAGCTGGAGCCCGGATCTGGATCTGTGATGCCGACACCAACAATCTGGAGCAATCCCTCAAGGAAAACCCTGACTGGAATGGAACCCCATGTGATGTCTCCGAGGAGACACAAGTGGATCAGCTTTTTAAAGAGATGTCAGACTCCTTTGGAGGTTTGGAAATCCTGGTCAACAATGCTGGTATTGCCGGACCTACTGCCCCGGTGGAAGAGATCGACCCGGACGAATGGCGACGTTCAGTAGGGGTCAACCTCAACGGTGCTTTCTATTGCACAAGGCTCGCGACACCTTTGCTGAAAAACTCCCCAAAAGCTTCGATCATCAACATCTCCTCGGTGGCAGGCCGCCTTGGCTTTGCCCGAAGACTTCCGTATGCCTCCACCAAATGGGCCATGATCGGTTTCACCGAAAGCCTTGCCAAAGAACTCGGACCCTCAGGAATTCGGGTCAACGCGTTGCTTCCAGGAATCGTTGAAGGTCCCCGTATCGAAGGAGTTTTTCAAGCAAGGGCAGAGAGTGAGGGAGTGCCTTATGAAGAAGTGCGGGATAGAGTATTGAACAATGTATCCATGAAGCGCATGGTCAGCGCAGGAGATGTTGCAGAAATGGCGGTCTTCCTCTGCTCTGAAGCGGGAAAGAACATTTCCGGTCAATCGATCAGTGTCTGTGGAAATGTCGAAAACCTTTAATTCAAACACGCGATGGCAAAAGCAGGAAAAGTAATCAAAACAGTGCTGGAAGCCCTGCATTATCAGATTTCCATC
>OCVP010000287.1_pt1 | contig 23065 bp, 24 predicted proteins | sample 1539171 | NCBI WGS metagenome assembly OCVP01 (sample SAMEA51879418, study PRJEB22527) | metagenome
AGAAAATAAGTTTAAATATTTTAAATCTCCAAATGTATTAGTTCTATTAGGTGGAAAAAGTAAAAGATTTACCCCAACTAATACAGACTATTCAAAGCTATTACTTGATATAAAATATGCAGCAAAAAAAATTTCAGCAAATGTTATCATTTGCCAATCTAGAAGAACACCAGAAAATATTTTATATCTGGCAGAACAAATATTTTCTGATTTTACAAATCACTTTTACATCTCAAAAAAGGATGAACCAAATATCTACCCATCAATAATTAAAATATGTGATTATATAGTTGTGACTAACGATAGTGTAAATATGATTAGTGAAACAGCCTCTACAACTAAAAATTTATTTTTGGGTTATTTAAACAAAGAAAAAAGTAAACTTAAGTCTTTTCATGAAAAACTTTTGAAATATAACAGTATAAAAATATTTAAAAATTCTTTTTATAATTTTAAAAAAATACCACTAGATAATCAAAAAAAATTAAATAAAGATTTCAAATTAATATTGAACAAATTATCTAAATAATTTCAATTTTTCCTGTTGAGAAAAGTTTGAATAGAGATAAGATACATTTTCTTCATAACCATTATAAATTTGTGTTTTTTGAAATTCATTTGTTCCTAATAATTGCTCTTTACTTTGAGACCATCTAGGGTGGGGAACATTTGGATTAACATTTGCCCAAAAACCATATTCTTTAGGTGCTAATTTTTCCCACAAACCAATTGGTTTTTCTTTTGTGAACGTAATTTTTACAATAGATTTAATTGATTTAAAACCATACTTCCAAGGTAATACCAATCTTAAAGGAGCACCATTTTGATTAGGGATATCTTTTCCATACATCCCAGTTGCAAAAAAAGCTAAATCATTTTTTGCTTCCTCAAGAGATATACCCTCAACATATGGCCAAGGGTACCAAGATTGTTTTTGACCTGGTGCAATTTTTGGGTCATAAAAAGTTTCAAACCTTACGTAATTAGCATCCTTATCCGGATCAACAATTTCTAATATTTTATTAACTGGAAATCCTAACCATGGAACAACCATCGCCCAACCTTCAACACAGCGAAATCTATAAATTCTTTCTTCAAGTCCAATCAATTTTTTGAGCTTATCAATATCAAATGTTTTCTTTTTCTTAACTAACCCATCAATTTTGATTGACCAATTATCAACTTTTAGTTTTGAAGCTCTTCTCCAAATATTTTTACTTGACCCAAATTCGTAAAAATTTGTGTATGTCGTAGCTAACTTTTCACTTGTATAAGGCAATGGAAGAAAATATTTTTCATTAAGTTTGTTTGTAGTTTGATATGAAGCTAGAGAAAATGAGGGATATAACGAAAACATCAACGCTGATTTCCCAAGAGAACTGATGAAAGACCTTCTATTTATAAAATAACTTTCATCAGTTACCGATGACTCAGAAATTTCCCATGACTTTTTCTTTTTAAGATACATTTAGATCAATTCACTAACAGAGTTTTTTAGATTCTGTATTGCTATTTTAAGATCCTCGGTGCTTGTCGCATACGAAACTCTAAAATATGGTTCTAGACCAAATGCACTACCTGGAACAGCTGCAACCTTAGCTTCTTCTAAAATCCACTCAACAACTTCTGTGTCATTGCTTAAAGATTTTCCATTTTTAGTTTTTTTACCGATTAATCCAGAAACATTTGGGTAAGCATAAAAAGCTCCTTTTGGCATTAAACAACTTATACCATCAATGGAATTTAAACCTTCAACCACAAGATTTTTTCTTTCATTAAATGCTTTTAAACATGGTTCTAAAAATTTTCTATCACCATTCAATCCAGCTAAGGCTGCATATTGTGATATTGAAGTTGGATTAGAGGTTGATTGACCTTGTATTTTCATCATAGCTAGTATCAGATCTTTTCTCCCAGCTGCATAACCAATTCTCCAACCAGTCATGCAATAGCTTTTTGAAACACCGTTGACCGTAAGTATTCTATCTTTCAAATCTGGAGCAATTTGTGCTAATGTATAAAATTTAAAATCATCATATACTATATATTCATATATATCATCTGTTATCACATTCACATCTTTATGTTGTCTCAAAACATCTGCAATATTAATTAACTCTTGTTTTGTATAACAAGAACCTGACGGATTAGAAGGACTATTTAAAATTATCCATTTTGTTTTTTCTGATATGATTTTATCTAATTCTGAAGGGTTAATTTTAAAATCATTTTCTTCATTACAATTCAAGAACTTCGGGGTGCCACCAGCTAATATTGTCATGTCTGGATATGAAACCCAATATGGTGTAGGGATAATTACTTCATCTCCTGAATTTAATGAAGCAAACAAAGCATTAAATAAAATCTGTTTTCCACCAACTCCAACTATAACTTGATCCATATTATAATCTATCTCGTTGTCATTTTTAAATTTATTTACTATTGCTTGTTTTAACTCAGGTATACCCTCTACATTGGTATATTTAGTATAGCCCATATTTATCGCTTTAATTGCAGCATCTTTTACATGTTCTGGTGTATCAAAATCTGGTTCTCCAGCAGATAAGCTAATTATTTTTTCACCAGCAGCTCTAAGTTCTCTTGCTTTAGCTGTAATAACCATTGTAGGTGATGGCTTAATTTTTTTTAAACTGTGTGAAATAAAATCCATTTAAACTCCAATTACTAATGCTATTGAATATTTTTCTTTCTATCATAAATCAATATTATGTCTATTGCCAATAATCATGAATTTAAACTAAAATCAGATTTTGATCCAGCAGGAGATCAACCTAAAGCAATAAATGATTTAATTGAAGGCATAAATAAAAAGGAAAAAGACCAAGTACTTATGGGTGTAACTGGTTCAGGGAAAACCTTTACAATGGCCCATGTGATAAAAACCCTTAATAAACCCACATTGATAATGGCTCCAAATAAGACACTTGCAGCTCAATTATATGGTGAGATGAAAGAGTTTTTTCCTGAAAATGCAGTAGAGTACTTTGTTTCATATTATGATTATTATCAACCTGAAGCTTACGTGCCAAGATCTGATACATTTATCGAAAAGGAGTCTAGCATTAACGAACAAATTGATAGAATGAGGCATTCAGCAACAAGATCTTTATTAGAGAGAAATGACGTTATAATTGTTGCATCGGTTTCATGTATATATGGAATTGGATCTGTTGAAACTTATTCACAAATGACAATTAATTTAAAAAAAGGTGATAATATATCACAACATAAATTAATCAGACAATTTACAGAACTTCAATATAAGAGAAATAACTTAAACTTTTCAAGAGGTACATTTAGAGTAAGAGGCGACGTTGTTGAAATTTTTCCAGCGCATTATGAAAATGCTGCATGGAGAATAAATTTTTTTGGAGATGAAATTGAAGAAATTTACGAAATTGATGCCTTAACAGGTAAAAAATTAAATAAACTTGATCAAATTAAATTATATGCAAACTCACATTATGTAACACCTAAACCAACATTAAATCAGGCAATCAAACAAATTAAAGAAGAACTAAAAATTAGATTAAATCAATTTTACAAAGAAAATAAATTACTTGAAGCCCAAAGACTTGAACAAAGAACAAATCATGACTTAGCCATGATACAAGCCGCTGGAACTTGTCCTGGAATAGAAAATTATAGCAGATATTTGTCAGGTAGAAATCCAGGTGAACCACCTCCAACATTATTTGAATATTTGCCAAAAAACTCTCTAGTTTTTGCAGATGAAAGTCACATTAGCATAAGTCAGATTGGAGCGATGTATAAAGGGGATCATAGCAGAAAACTTACTCTATCTGAATATGGATTTAGATTGCCCTCTTGCTTAGACAATAGACCATTAAAATTTGAAGAATGGGAAATGTTTAGACCTCAAACAATTTATGTTTCAGCAACGCCTGGTGAATGGGAGCTTGATAAAACAAATGGAGTTTTTGTTGAACAATTAGTAAGACCAACAGGATTAATTGACCCAAAGATTATTGTTAAGCCTACTTCAAACCAAGTAGATGATTTAATAGATGAATGTAAAAAAGAAATTAAAAAAAATCATAGAATTCTTGTAACGACCTTAACAAAAAAAATGGCAGAATCTCTCACAGAATTTATGCATGAGGCTAATTTAAAAGTTAGATACATTCACTCTGATGTAGAAACATTAGAAAGAATTGAAATCATAAGAGATTTGAGATTAGGAAAATTTGAAGTTTTGATTGGGATTAATTTACTTAGAGAAGGTTTAGATATTCCAGAGTGTGCACTTGTTGCGGTACTTGATGCTGATAAAGAGGGTTATTTAAGATCTAAAACATCTTTAATTCAAACAATCGGAAGAGCTGCAAGAAACCTTGAGGGTAAGGTTATTCTTTATGCTGACAAAATAACAACATCAATGCAATACGCAATGGATGAAACTAATAGAAGAAGGGAAAAACAACTTTTTTTTAATAAAAAAAATAATATTGAACCCAAAACTATACAAAATAAAATTTCTGATATTTTGTCCGACTTAAATGATGATAATAAAAAAGAAGAAAAAAAATTAATGAAACATGTTAAATCAATTCCTGAACTTGAAAAAGAAATGAGAGCAGCTGCAAGTAATTTAGAATTTGAAGAAGCAGCAAAATTAAGAGATATTATTAATCGACTTCAACAAAAGGAAATTGGTCTATTAAAAAAATAGATTTTTGATATTTCAAAAATTATAATCTAGCTATGAATAAAATAACCAAAGTTGGTAATCATTTAAATCTTGAACATGGAATAAAAGTTATTTTATTAGAACTTAAAAACATTCCTAAAAAACCTGGAATTTATAAAATGATTAATTCCTCAGACGAACCAATATATATTGGAAAAGCTAAGAATTTATACAAAAGAGTTCTCAGCTATACTAAAGCTAATAAACTAAATAGACGTTTAATTACAATGATTAGTAATATCCAAAAAATAGAAATCAATATTACCAATTCTGAGGTAGAGGCTTTGCTACTAGAATCTAACTTAATTAAAAAATTCGAACCAAAATTTAATGTTCTATTAAAAGACGATAAAAGTTTTAGTTCTATTTATATATCAACCAATGATGACTTTCCAAAAATGATAACTCACAGAGGAATGAAAAATAAAAAAGGAAAATATTTTGGCCCATTTACTTCTAAAGGTTCAATCAACAAGACAATCGAAACGTTGCAAAAGGTTTTTTTAATCAGAAATTGTTCAGATAATATTTTTAATACTCGATCAAGACCCTGCCTTCAATATCAAATAAAAAGATGTAGCGCTCCATGCGTTAACTATATTTCTAAAGTTGAATATTTAGAGGGAATACAAAATGTAATTAATTTTTTGTCAGGAAAATCACAAAATATTAAAAAGATTTTGTCAGATAAAATGTATGAGAAATCTGAAAATCAAAATTATGAAGAAGCTGCTATTTTAAGAAATCAAATTTATGCGATATCTAATGTTATAACGTCTCAAAATATAAATTATCAAAACCTTAAAAATCTTGATTTAATTTATATGATAAAAAAACAAAATCATTGTGTAGTTCAAATGTCAATTATTAGAAATGGAAGTAATTATGGTTCAATTTCTCATTTTCCAAAAATCACTGATTACGGCGATGATTTAAAAGAAAATGAAATCATGTCTGCCTTTTTAAATCAATATTATAAAAATAATGACGCACCAAAATTAATAATTGTTAATGTTACACCAGAACAAAAAAGTTTACTTGAGGAACTTTTTTCTAAACAACAAAAACATTTGGTAAAAATTTATAAACCACTGAAAGGTTTTAAATTAAAAATACTTAATGATTTAGAGAAAACAGCTCTTCAAAATTTAAATAAAAAACTTTTTCAAAGCACCTCAAATAAGAAAAACTTATTTAATTTAAGTAAATTGCTTAACATTAATGAAATTAAGAAAATAGAGACATATGATAATTCTCATAACCAAGGGACAAACGCAATTGGAGCATTCATTACATTTACAGAGAATGGCTTTGAAAAAAACTTATATAGAAAATTTATAATTAAAGGGTTAATTCAAGAGAAAACATTTAAATTCAATGATGATTATTCTATGATGGAAGAAGTTATAACGAGACGCTTTAAAAATAATACTACCATTCAGCCACCAGATTTAGTTCTTATTGATGGCGGAAAAGGGCATTTAAGAAAAGTTCAAGATACACTAAATCAAATTAAAAATCATAAAATTTTTGTATTAGCTGTTTCAAAAGGAAGAGATAGAAACTCTGGAAATGAAAATTTTTATTACGGTGATAATAAAGAACTATTTTTAAATAAAAATGATCCAATACGATTTTTTTTACAAAATTTACGTGATGAGGCGCATAGATTTGCAATTGGATATCATAGAAGTAAAAGGACAAAAGCTCTTTTCAAAAATCCTGTAGACGAAATACAAGGTATTGGGAAGATCAGAAAAAGAAATCTATTAAATTATTTTGGATCCAGTAATGGTATTAAAAAAGCTTCGATTGAAGATTTAGAAAAAGTACCAAATATAAATAAAAAAACTGCTGAAATAATTTTTAATTTTTTTAATGGTAGTTAAAAAATAAATTATTAATATAACTTATGCATTCAGTTAAATTACAAAAACATATACCAAATTTTCTTACAAGCTTTAGATGTCTTAGTAGTATCATTGTGCCTTGGTTTATTGTTTACGGAGATGAAATTGGTGCTATTCTCGCACCAATAATTTTTATCATTGCTGGAATTACCGATTTTTTTGATGGCTTCTTAGCAAGAAAATATAATGTAACATCAAATTTTGGTAAAATTATTGATCCTGTTGCTGATAAAATGTTGATTATTTCAACATTATTAGCTCTTAGTATGGAGGGTTTTTTTGACTATTACTACACTTTCATTCCAGTTTTATTCATAGTATTAAGAGAAATTTTCATAACTGGCATTAGAGAACAAACATACAATATGAATATAACACTTGATGTTTCAGTTTTAGCTAAATGGAAAACAACAATTCAAATCGTTGCCTGCTCAACATACCTTGTTTGGAGATCTCATTCATTTTTTTTCGAATCAAAAGTTATTTTTATTTTATCAGTATTTTTAATTTGGATCGCAGGGATAATAACTATAATTACATGTTATGATTATCTCAAAAAAGTATGGTATCATTTATAGGATATTGATAAATATGATTATTAAATATTTTTCGTGGGTAAAAGATATTGTAGGCAAATCTGAAGAAACAATCTCAATTTCTCCAGATATAGATACCCCAGAAAAACTAATTGATTTTTTAATCACAAAAAATGAACAATACAAAAAAGCATTTAGTAAACGTGCAACTATTAAAGTCGCACAAAATAAAATTTATATTTCAAAATCTACAAAAATTAAAAATGATGATGAAATAGCTTTCTTCCCTCCTGTCACTGGAGGTTAAAATATCTAGAAAAGTTAAAATCAAAATTCAAAAAAAATCTTTTAATGTCGATCGAGAAAATAAATTTCTTTTAAAAAATAATACTGGAGCAATAGTGAACTTTTTAGGAACTGTTAGGGCTAAAGACAAAAATAATAAAAACATTTTATCAATGACATTAGAACACTATCCTGTAATGACAGAAAATGAAATTTTAAAAATAACAGAAAAAGCCTTAAAAAAATGGGATATAAATTACATTTCAATTATTCATAGAATAGGTAAGTTGTTTCCTAAAGATAAAATTGTATACGTTGGTGTGAGCTCAAAACATAGACAGAATGCATTTAATGCATGTAACTTTATTATGGATTATTTAAAAACAAATGCGACGTTTTGGAAACTAGAAGAATTTGAAAACAAAAATAAATGGGTAATTCAAGATAAAAAAGAAATCGAAGCCCTTGAAAAATGGAGTTGATTCACTGACTATTTACAACTTTTTCGTATGCTTTCATTAAATTAAATGATAATTCACCAGGCGTAAATTTTATATCTTCACCAATTTGACTTACAGGTGTAACTTCTGCCGCTGTTCCAGTTAAAAAACATTCTTCAGCATCATGTATATCATCAAGTCTTAATTGTTTTTCAATAGTATTTACACCTAGATCTTTAGCTAACTTTATTACTGTACGTCTTGTAATTCCATCTAAAAAACAATCAGGTTTTGGAGTATATAAATTTCCGTCTTTAAATTTAAAAAATATATTAGCACCGGTTGCCTCCGCTATAAGATTTCTCCAGTCTAACATCACTGCATCACTATAACCTTTTGCTTCAGCATCATGTTTTGATAAAGTACAAATCATATACAGGCCAGATGCCTTGACATGGACAGGAGCACAATTTGGGTCAGGCCTTCTCCATTTAGCAATATCTAATTTAATACCTTTCATTTTTTCACTTGGATCAAAATAACTTGGCCATGCCCATGAAGCAATAGCAACATTAATGGTTGTTTTTTGAGCTGATACGGCCATCATTTCACTGCCCCGCCATGCTATAGGTCTCACATATGCGTCTTTTAAACCATTAGAAATAATTAATTCTTTTTTTGCATTCAAAATTTCAGATTGTGTGAAAGGTATTTCCATATCCATAGTTTGAGCACCCTCAAAGAATCTTTGAGTGTGTTCTTCGGATTTAAAGATTTTACCATTATAGGCTCTTTCGCCTTCAAAAACTGAGCTAGCGTAATGCAATCCATGATTTAGTACATGTATTTTTGAATCGTTCCATTCAACTAACTTACCATTGAGCCAGATCTTTCCTTCTCTATTATCAAAACCTTGTATCACAAAAACCTCATAAAAACTTTAATTTAAACAAATTTTTTTAAAAAGTAACTACTAAATTTAAAAAATAAAATTGTAATTTCACTTGGAGTTGTAATAATTTTAAATAAAATAAATTTTACGAGGTTTATTATTAATTCACATATTTTAATTGTTGATGATGATCAAAAATTAAGAAATCTTTTAAGTGATTTTTTAAAAAATAATGAATTTTTAGTATCAGATTCTTCTAACGCTTATGATGCTCAAAATTTAATGAATAGTATTATCTTCGATTTAATTATTTTAGATATAATGATGCCTGGGAAAACAGGACTTCAATTTTTAAAAGAAATAAGAAAAAATAGTAGAGTTCCAATTTTAATGTTAACAGCAATGTCCTCAACTGAAGATAGAATTGATGGATTAGAAACTGGTGCTGATGATTATCTTTCAAAACCATTCCAACCTAAAGAACTGTTATTAAGAATAAGAAATATATTAAAAAGAAATTCTTATATTAATAAAGTAAAACCTAGTTCAAATTTAGAGTTTGGTCCATTTTTCTTTAATATGGATTCCTTAAATCTTTACAAAAATGGCTTATCAATACATCTTACTACGTCAGAACAAAATTTATTAAAATGCTTTGCAAAAATGCCTAATAAAGCTCTCTCTAGAGATGATTTGAATAAAATGTTAGGTGGAAAAATGGAAGATAGATCAATTGATGTTGCAATAACTAGAATAAGAAAAAAAATTGAAAAAGATCAAAGATTTCCAACATATCTCCAAACCATAAGAGGCTTTGGATGGAAATTAAATACTTTTAACAGTAAAGAATTTGACAATGAGGCTTAGAAACATTACTCCAAAAAGTTTGTTTGGAAGAATGTTATCCATCATTCTTGTTCCAATAATATTAGTTCAAATAATATCTGTTTTTATTTTTTATGAAAGACACTGGGACTCTGTCTCAAGACATATGTCAAAAAATCTTGCAAATGATATAGGACTTTTAATTGATGAACTAGGTTCTAATCCTTCTAAAGATGAAAGGTCATTATCTGCAACAAAAGCAAGACAATATTTTAATTTTATATTTTATTGGCTAGATGGAGGTATATTAAAACCAAATCAAAATTTAGACAAAAAATTTTTTAATTTCAGAGATGCTTTATCTTTAAGAATAAAAAAACCTTTTTATTTATCAACTCAGGAAAATACTGGTCAAATAGTAGCTGACATACAATTAGCTAATGGAATCGTAAGAATGACAATTGAAAAAAAACGGTTATTTGCATCAACCGGTCTAACATTTATTGTATGGTCTATTGGTTCGTCAGTAATTTTATTTTCTATTGCAATAATTTTTTTAAGAGGTCAAGTTAGACCAATTTTAAATTTAGCAAATGCTGCTCGTCAGATTGGTTTTGGTCGAGATGTAAAAAATTATAATATTGAAGGTGCTACCGAAGTAAGATTAGCTGGTAGAGCTTTTCAGGCTATGAGACATAGAATAAAAAAACAAATTACAGAAAGAATGGAATTACTTGCAGGTGTAAGTCATGATTTAAGAACTCCATTAACAAGAATGAAATTACAACTAGAATTACTCAATGAAAATACTAATCTCAAAAATAATTTAGGAGAAGATCTAGATGAAATGGAAGAAATGATAAAAGGTTATTTAGAGTTTGCAAAAGATGATAGAGAAGAGGAAATGGTAGAAGCAAATTTATTTAAAATTGTTCAATTAGCAGCCAAATCATCAGATCCTAGCTTAAATAAAATTGAAATATCTCCACCTTCATCTGAACTACCCATCTTCCCTATGCAAGTAAGATCAATCAATCGAGCATTAATAAATTTGTTGAACAACGCTATTAAATATGCTGGAAAAGCTAAAATTTCTACTCGATTATTTGATGATCATTGCGAAGTTGTAATTGATGATAATGGGCCAGGAATACCTCGTGATAAAAGAGAAGAAGCACTACTACCTTTTAATAGGCTAGAACATTCAAGAAACAAAAATACAGGAGGAATAGGTCTTGGGCTTTCAATTGCAAATAATTCCATACTTTCGCATGGCGGTGAACTTATTTTAGAGGATAGCCCATTAGGTGGATTAAGAGCTAGAATATTATTACCAGTTTAATTTTTAAATAAAAATGGTAATTCAAAAACTTTCTTTAAATCCTTATCTAAATTACTCATAATTTTATCAATAGTTATTTCTTTTCTATTTAAAAGTTCGTTTAAATTCTTAATATAAAGAGAATTTAATAAGGTTGCTTTTATATTTAATTTAAAATATGGATCCTTGTCACCGCAACATTTCATTAACTTTAAAATAAATTTATGATTTTGATTGTTTAAAATTAAAAAGTTTAAAAATTTATCTCTCTTTTTAGAACTTAAAAAAATTAAAGCTTTTTTATATTTATCTAAATTTTCAAATTTTATAAAAAAAGCTTCTAAAATTTTTTCAAAATATGTGGCATCTTCGTCTCTTATTTCGTTATTTAATAAAATTAATATTTCATCGTCCATTTTCGAGTTAAATAATTTCAAATATTCTAATTTATTAATTTCGTCACTGTAAGGGAATAATGTTTTTATAATAGAGCTATCTATTTTTAATTTTTTTGAAATCAAATCTATATCAAATTTTTTTTCTCTTATAACTGAATTAATATACTCATCAGCAATTAAATATTTTATTTCAAAATTATTCATCTTTTTAATTTTTTAATTCATGTGCTCTATTAATAGCATTTAATACAGCTTTTTTTAATATAACCTTTAAACCTTCTTCTTCATTCATTAGAATTTTTAAAGCTGCTTCAGTTGTTCCACCTGGACTAGTAACATTTTTTCTAAGAGAAGTGGCATTATTACTCTTTTCAGAGTCTAACAAAATGGCTGAACCAATAAAAGTATTTTTGGCAAAATTAATAGCGTCGTCTTTAGATATTCCTAAATCTATAGCAATTTCAGTTAGAGCTTCCGTTAAATAAAAGAAGTAAGCTGGCCCTGATCCAGAAATTGCAGTTATTAAATCAATTTGTTCTTCATTTGAAACAAAAGAAACTGTACCGATTGATGATAATAGTTCTTCTATAATAAGCTTTTCATTTGGTAATATAGAACTAGAACAATATATAGCTGTAACACCCCTTGATATAGAGGCTGGTAGATTAGGCATTGCTCTAACTATTTTTATTTCAGTAGAAATATTTTCTTTAAACCAACTAACAGATTTTCCAGCTAAAATTGATATAAAAACTGTACTTTTATTTTCAAATTTTAATATATCGTTTTTTATATCATTTAATTGTTGAGGTTTTATAGCAAGAACAACAAAATCAATTTTTTTATTTTCTGTAAAAAATTCATTGAAATTTTTGTATACTTTTACATTTGTAAATTTTTTATAATTTAACAATAGATCTTCTTTTTCAATAATTGAAATTTTATACTGAGAGTTTTCTTTTACCCAACCTTTTGCAAGGGCTGATCCCATTTTTCCATGCCCAATTAATACAATATGATTCATATTCAAAGTCCATATTTAGTTTATTTTTTTTTAGCTTTTGATACTTTTATTTCTAAAGATAATTTGTTTACTCTATCTTCTAATGCATGAAAATCTTCACGTGTTACATAACCTTTTTTATTTAAATATTTTTCAATTTTAATATTAATTAAATTTTCAATCTCACTTTTAATACCTGAAAAAGTTGATAAAATTCCATATGCAATTGATTTACTGTCGTTAAAAAAATTTTTGTCTTTCATATTTCTACCTATCATCTATATTTAATTATAAATACTATACTAATTCAACTTATATACAAAAATTATGAATTTTCCAGCAATTGATCCGATAGCTTTCACAATTGGTCCTCTAGCTGTTAGATGGTATTCCTTATCATATATAATTGGCATTTTGATTGGCTTAATTTTAATAAATAAATTTATAATTACTTATAAAAAAAATATAACAAAAAATGATGTCTATGATTTATTAAATTATTTAATTTTAGGAATAATTATTGGAGGAAGATTAGGATATGTTTTCTTTTATAATTTAGAATTTTATTTTTATAATCCATTTGAAATACTTAAAATATGGAATGGTGGAATGTCATTCCATGGAGCCATGGTTGGAATCATAATTTCTATTGGTTGGTTTAGCTCTAAAAATAATAAATCTTTTTTTGATTTAACAGACATTATTTGTCTAGTATCACCAATTGGTATTTTTTTTGGAAGAATTGCAAACTTCATTAATGGTGAATTATATGGCAAAGTCACAGACCACACATTTGGTATTATATTTCCAAGAGGTGGTGAATTACCAAGACACCCTAGTCAATTATATGAAGCATTTTTTGAAGGGTTAATTTTATTTATAATTTTAAATTGTCTTTTTTTCTTTACAAACCTTAAATCAAAGTCAGGCATAATATCTAGTCTTTTTCTTATCCTTTACGGTATTTTTAGATTCTTTATTGAAACTTTAAGAGAACCTGATGCCCATATTGGTTTGTTATGGAATTTATTATCTATGGGACAATTGTTATGTGTTCCCATGATTGCCTCTGGAATTGTACTTTTGGTTTATGTAAAAAAATTAAATGAACAACAAATTAATTAATCATCTAAAGGAATTATTGATAAAAAATAATTATCTTGATCTTTATACTTTTTTAGATGTTATTTTGTATGATAAACAATTTGGATTTTATAATTCAATTAATTTTAAAAAAAATGAATTAATTGGCAAAAAAGGTCATTTCATAACAGCACCAGAAATTTCTCAATTATTTGGTGAACTCGTTGGTATATGGATTTTACAACTATGTAGAGAAAATCATTTTCATAATATTAATTTACTTGAACTAGGCCCTGGAAAAGGGACTTTAATGAAAGATATATTAAGAATTTTTTCTCAACAAAAAGAAAATATAAAAATTAAAATCCACCTATTAGAGTTTAGTAAAGTTTTAAAATCCTATCAAAAGGAAAATTTAAAACAATATGGTCACGAATTAAAATGGTATAATAATATTTTTAAAATTAAGGATCAGCTAAATGATAATCCGACAATTATTATTTCAAATGAATTTTTTGATTGTCTTCCTATCAATCAATATAAATTTTATAAAACAAAAAATATATATACTAAAAAAATTGTAAGACTTGATAAAAACAACTTTTTTTTCGATGAACAAGTTTTAGAACCTCAAGATATTCCTTTTATATCAAATATTATCAAAAAAGACTTTGATAAATTAAATGAGGAAACAACTATAGAACACTCACCTTTTGTATTATCACATATAAATCAAATTTGTGACATAATTCTTGAGAATAAAGGTGCTAACTTGTTAATTGATTATGGTAAAAACGACCCTTATGGTGATACACTTCAATCAGTATTTAAAAATGAAAGAAGTAATTTATTTAATAAAATCGGTGAAAGTGATTATTCATCTTTAGTTGACTTTAGTAATATAGAACAAATTGTAGAAAATAAAAATTTACAGTATTACCAGCTTAAAACACAAAGAGAATTTTTATTGGAAATGGGTATAAATAAAAGAATTGAAAATTTGTCTTTAAATGCAAATGAATTTGAAAGAAGAGATTTGCTCTCTGGATATGAGAGACTTGTTTCAAAAAGACAAATGGGTGATATATTTAAAGTAAATTGTTTTAGTGATAAAAATCTTTTTGTACCAATTTTTAAATTGTAAAAATAATAAATGACAAAATATCAATTTAGTAAAATTAAAAACGTACATTACAATTTTTTTTCAGCAGAAAGAGGTTTTTCATCTTTCCCATATAATAGTCTTAACTGTAGTTTTAACACTCAAGATTCCTATGAAAATATTTTAGAAAATAGAAACTTAGTTAAAGATATGATTTGCTTAAATGATCTTTTTTTTATCAATCAAATTCACTCTAACAAAGTCTTTTTTTTAGAAGATAAAAAACAATTATCTTCTAAATTAAATGTTGATGGAGTTGTTACCAATTTAAAAAATATAGGTTTGTCAATACTTACTGCTGATTGTGCTCCAATTTTTTTTCTTGACTTAAATAATGATATTATTGCTGCTTGTCATGCAGGTTGGCGAGGCGCTCTTAATGGGATTATAGAAAATACAATAAATAAGATGATTGAAATTGGAAGTTTGAGGAAAAACATCCTTGCTATTATAGGCCCCACAATTCAACAACACTCATATGAAATTGGCAATGATTTAGCTATAAAAATTGAATGTACTACTGAATATAAATCAAAAAATAAAATTCTTGTTGAAAAATCAAAAAAATATTTTTTTAATTTACCTTTATTCATAAAACATAAGTTAAATTTAAATGAAATAAACAATATTAGTGATGTCGAGATAGATACGTATTTGAATAAAAATTTTTTTAGTTACAGAAGAACTACACAAAACAGAAAGAGTGATAGCTTGAAAAAAGCAACAGGTCGTCAAGTATCAGTTATAGGATTAAAATAAATTTATCATGCCACATTTAATTATCTTTATTTTCTTAATAATTATTGGTAGTTTCATTATGTTATTTATATAGAGAATTTTGCTTTAAGGTTTGTTCATGAAAATACTTTCTTGTAATTCAAATTTGCCCTTAGCTGATTCAATCTCAAAAGAATTAAATTTAAAACTTGTGGATGCAGAAGTTAAAAGATTCTCTGATATGGAAGTTTTTGTTGAGGTTAAGGAAAACGTTAGAGGTGAAGATATGTTTGTCATACAATCAACCTCATATCCTGCAAATGATAATTTAATGGAATTACTAGTTACATTAGACGCATTAAGAAGAGCAAGTGCAAAAAGAATAACGGCTGTAATTCCTTATTTTGGCTATGCAAGACAGGATAGAAAGTCAGGTCCAAGAACACCAATTTCTGCAAAACTTGTAGCTAACTTAATAACTTCAGCTGGTGCAGATAGAGTTCTTACAATGGATTTGCATGCAGGACAAATACAAGGCTTTTTTGATATTCCCACAGATAATCTTTTTACAGCACCAGTTTTTGCTAAAGATATTAAAGATAAATATTCAGATGTCCCCACTATAGTTGTTTCCCCAGATGTTGGAGGAGTATTAAGAGCAAGAGCTATAGCAAGAAGAATTAATGCTGGACTTGCAATTATTGATAAAAGAAGAGAAAAACCTGGTGCATCTGAAGTTATGAATATAATAGGTGATGTATCTAAACATCATTGTATTTTAGTTGATGATATTGTTGATTCTGGTGGCACATTATGTAATGCAGCTCAAGCTTTAGTTTCAGCTGGAGCAATTTCTGTTGATGCATATGTGACACATGGTGTGCTGTCGGGATCTGCGGTGTCTAGAGTCCTTAATTCACCTTTGAAAAATTTAGTTACAACTGACTCTATTCAAGCAACTGAGCCAATCAAATTAGCATCAAATATTAGACAAATTTCAATAGCATCTATACTTGGGGAAGCTATAAGAAGAGTTCATACAGAATCTTCAGTATCAAGTTTGTTTGATTAATTAATATTTTTCTTTTCATTTTAATAATAAAAGGTTATTAATTCTTACTTATTGCACCCCTGGAGGCAATTAATTATTTATGGAGTTTTTTAAAAATGGAAGCAATTGATTTAAAAGCAAATCTAAGAGACAAGGTTGGTAAGGGGTCTGCCAGATTTGCTAGAAAAAATAATCTTATACCAGCTGTTATTTATGGTAATAAAGAAAAACCAATACCAATTTCTTTAGAAAAAAAAGAATGGTTTTTTTTAATGCAAAAGCCTGGTATTTTTGGACAACTTATTAATATTGAAACCAAAGACGGAAAACACTTTGTTTTACCAAGAGATATCCAATTTCATCCAGTGACGGAAGATACTTTACATATTGATTTTTTAAGAGTTACAGACAAATCTTATGTTAACGTGGGTATTACTGTTGAGTTTATAAATGAAGATAAATGTAACGGCATAAAATTTGGTGGAGTTTTGAATGTAGTAAGATCACAAGTTGAGTTAAATTGTCCAGCTACAGCTATCCCAGAAAAAATTACTGTTGATTTAGAAGGGCTGAATGTTGGTGATACTATACATATTAGCTCTATAAGTTTACCTGAAAACTGCACGCCAACTATAACAGATCGTGATTTTACAGTTGCTACTATAGCTGCCCCAAGAGGTGGAATGTCTGATGCTGACGAAGAAGATGAAACAACCGAAGAGCAGACAACAGAAGAAACTGAAGAGAAAACTGAGGATAAAAAAGAAGAATAGTGTACATAAATGTATCTTTTAGTTGGATTAGGTAACCCAGGTACAAAATATTACTATAATAGACATAACATTGGCTATATGGTCATTGATCATTTAGCAAAAAATTATGAGTTACCTAGTTTTAAAAAAAAAACTAAATCTTCTTTTTCCGTAGGTTTAATTGAATCATATAAAGTTATATTGCTAAAACCAACTACTTATATGAATTTATCTGGTGAAAGTGTATTAGAAATAAAATCTTTTTATAATATTGATATAGATAATGTATTTGTTTTTCACGATGAAATAGATCTGAAATTAGGTGAAATTAAAGTTAAAAAAGGTGGTGGCCATAATGGGCATAACGGTCTAAAATCCATAGACAATCTTATAGGAACATCATACCACAGAATTAGAATGGGAGTTGACAGACCTTTTGTTGACAGAATAGAAAACAAAAGCCATATTGTTTCGAAATGGGTTTTAACTGACTTTACTGAAATTGAAAAAGAAAATATAATACAAAAAAATTTAGGTTTTATATCACAAAATTTAGTAAATCTCATTTCAAAAGAATTTGAATGTTTTAATAATAATAAATAATTTTTTTAAGGCTTATAAATGGGATTTAAATGTGGAATTGTTGGATTACCAAATGTTGGAAAATCAACTTTGTTTAATGCATTAACTCAAACAACATCAGCTGAGGCTGCAAATTATCCATTTTGCACTATAGAACCAAATGTAGGTAATGTAATAGTCCCAGATGATAGACTAGATAAATTAGCAAAAATTGCAGAATCAAAAAATATAATTCCTACTCAAATTCAATTTGTAGATATTGCTGGTTTAGTTAAAGGAGCTAGTAAAGGGGAAGGGCTTGGAAATCAGTTTTTATCACATATTAGAGAAGTTGATGCTATATTACATGTTTTAAGGTGCTTCGAAGACAAAGAAATTACGCATGTCAATAATATTATAGACCCAATTTCAGATAAGGAAATAATTGATACAGAGCTCATACTTTCAGATTTAAATAGCTTAGAAAAACAAATGAATAATCTTAAAAAGAAAATACGCACAGAAGATAAAGAATTAAAATATCAATATGGTGTAATGGAAAAACTTTATAAAGCTCTATCTGATGGAAAAAAAATAAATGAATTATTAGATATAAATGAGAAAGAAAAAGAAATTATAAAAAAATTGTTTTTAATAACATCAAAACCAGAACTTTTTGTTTGTAATGTTTCAGAGAATGATTTATCAAACGGCAACAATTTTACCAAAGAACTAGAAACCAAATTTGTCAATAAAAACAATAAAATAATTTACATTTCAACGTTAATCGAAGCTGAAATCTCACAATTAGATGATGATGATAAAATTGAATTTATAAAGGATCTAGGAATTTCAGAAACAGGTTTGTCAAGATTAATAAAAGCTGGATACAATCTTCTTGAATTGATCACTTTTTTTACAATTGGTCCTAAAGAAGCCAGGGCGTGGACTATTGAAAAAGGCATACAAGCTTCTAAGGCTGCAGGTAAAATTCATACAGATATAGAAAAAGGATTTATAAGAGCTGAGACTATTTCAACTATTGATTACTTAAATTGCCAAGGTGAAGCTGGAGCAAAGGAAGCTGGAAAATTAAGGATTGAAGGTGCAGATTATATAGTTAAAGATGGTGACATTTTCAATTTTAGATTTAATGTTTAAGGTGAGAGAAAAATGAACGAAACTATAGAATTAAAAACTCTAGATAATCATAATTTTAATGCTTTTATTTCACGTCCAGACTCTAAACCAAAAGGAGGGTTAGTTGTAATTCAAGAAATATTTGGTGTAAATGAACATATACGTGAAGTTTGTAGAAAATTTATGAAAGAAGGTTATTTAACTATTGCTCCCTCACTGTTTGATCGAGAAGGCAAGAATATAGAACTTGATTACACAAAAAATGATATTAGTAAAGGAAGAATTCTAAAAGAGAAATATAATTTATTATCTTTGAATGAAATCAAATCCTCGGTTGAATATGTAAAATCAGCAGGGAAAGTTGGCGTTGTAGGTTATTGTTGGGGTGGTTCTTTAGCTTATAGATCTGGGTGTGAATTAACAAATATAAACTGTTCAATTGCTTATTATGGTGGAGATATACCTGCGTCTAAATTAACTACAAAATGTCCTTCTATGTGTCATTTTGGCGAATTAGATGCTGGCATCCCTATTGATGAAGTTCTTAAATTTAAAAATAATAATCCTGACATTAAATTATTTACTTATCCAGCTGACCATGGATTTAATTGCGACCATAGATCTCAATACAATGAAGTTTGTTCAAGGATTGCATTTGAGAGAACAGTCGGGTTTTTAAACAAAAACTTAATTTAGTTCTTATTTTTAATTGGTGCCCAAATTTGTCTCATAGAAAAATAAGACAATATTGAAAAAACGATCAAAAATAATATAACAGTTATTCCTAATTGTTTTCTTTCCTCTAGTTCAGGCTCTGAGGCCCAAGCTAAAAATGTTGTTACATCAATAGCCATCTGATCTGGAGAAGCTTTAGTACCATCTAAGTACTCAATTCCATCTTCATAAAGAGGTTGAGGCATCGCTATTAGATTGCCAGAATAAAATTTATTATAATACATACCTTCTGGGACTTTCATGTTTTTTGGAGGTTCTACATATCCACTCAAAAGAGCATGTAAATAATTTGCACCGTTTGGCCTAGCTTTGATTATTAATGACAAATCTGGAGGATAAGCTCCACCATTTGCTGCAATTGCTGCTTTTTTATTAGGATATGGCGAAGCAAATTTATCACTCGGTCTTCCAGGTCTAGTGAAAAATTCTCCGTCATCATTAGGACCATCAGTTATTTCAAATTGTGAGGCGATTGCTTTTAATTCATCTTGATTATATCCCAAAGCGGCTAAGTTTCTATAAGAGATTAATCTCATTCCATGACATCCAGCACAAACTTCTTTATAAACTTGAAAACCCCTTTGAGCTGAAGCTTTGTCAAATGTTCCAAATATACTTGAGAAAGACCAATTTTTGTCTGGGTACTCAATAGCTTTACCCGCAGATAAAGCTAATTTACTAAGAAAAAAATTAAACAAGATTAAAAAGTATAATACTAATCTAGTAAACCTCATTTATTTCTTCTCTCTCATCGCCATCACCGTACTTGCGTTACTGGAAGCTGTAATAATGGGTGTGGAAATCGATACTGGAAGTGGCCTTGTGCTTTCTATTTTTGGAAGCAAAGGAAGAATAATTAAAAAGTGAAAAAAGTAATACGCAGTCGCTAATCTAGATAATACAACATAAATACCTTCAGCAGGCATTGCTCCTAAATACCCAAGTGCGATACAATCAATTACTAAAAACCAGAAAAATAGTTTATATAAAGGCCTAAATTGACTAGATCTAACAGAAGATTTATCTAACCATGGTAATACAAATAAGACCATTATTGCACCAAACATAAATAAAACACCACCAAGCTTATCAGGAATAGCTCTTAAAATAGCATAAAAAGGTAGGAAATACCATTCAGGTACAATATGCGCAGGTGTTACCATTGGATTGGCTGGTATGTAATTATCAGGATGACCCATGAAATTGGGAAAAAAGAAAACTGCAGCTGCAAAAATAGTAGCAAAGACAGATAATCCAAACAAATCTTTGATAGTGTAGTATGGATGAAATGGAATTGTATCTTGTTTTCCTTTTACATCTATTCCAATAGGATTGTTTGAACCAAATCTATGAAGTGCTACTAGATGGAGAATAACAACACCAACTATTACAAATGGTAAAACAAAGTGTAGTGAAAAAAATCTATTTAGTGTTGGATTATCGACTGAAAATCCTCCCCACAACCACGTTACTATACTTTCACCTACTAATGGTATAGCCGAAAATAAGTTCGTTATAACAGTTGCTCCCCAAAAACTCATTTGACCCCATGGTAAAACGTATCCCATAAAAGCAGTAGCCATCATTAGTAAGAGTATTAAAACTCCAAGTATCCACAATATCTCCCTTGGTGCTTTATAAGATCCATAGTAGAGCCCTCTAAATATATGGATATAAACTACAATGAAGAAAAAACTAGCTCCATTCATATGAATATATCTTAACAACCAACCATGATTTACATCACGCATTATTCTCTCGACCGAATCAAAAGCATAATCAATGTGAGCTGTGTAATTCATTGACAATACAATACCAGTCACAATCATTATAACTAATGTAATACCAGCTAATGAACCAAAGTTCCAAAAGTAATTCAGGTTTTTGGGTGTTGGATATTCATTCAATTCATGATTCATAAATGTAAATATTGGTAGTCTATAATCAATCCAATTGACTACAGGGTTTTTAAATTTTGGTTTAGACATATTTTAATAAGCTCCTAATAATCTTATCCTATTTTAATTAATGTATCTGACAAAAATGAGTATTGCGGTATCTCTAAGTTTGTTGGTGCTGGTCCTTTTCTGATTCTTCCAGAATGATCGTAATGTGAACCGTGACATGGGCAAAACCAACCTCCATATTCACCTTTAACGTCACCTGATTTTTGTCCAAGTGGAACACAACCTAGATGAGTACAAACACCCACAAGTACAATATACTTTTCATTTTGAACACGTTCGTCATCTGTTTGAGGATCTCTTAATCCATCTAACAATTGATCCTTTGCTGAAGCTATTTCTTCTTTTGTACGATGTCTAATAAATACAGGTTTACCTCTCCATGTAACTGTGATGGCTTGACCTTCTTCTAATTGTTCTAAATCAACTTCTGTAGATGCTAATGCCAAAGTGTCTGCAGCTGGATTCATTTGGTTTATTAAAGGCCATACAAAAGAGGCTGCTCCAACAGCACCTAGAGCGTAAGTAGAGACTTGTAAAAAATCTCTTTTATTTTTATCATCAGGGGTGTTTTTATTCGTCATTCTTCGAGATTACCTTATAATATATATATAGCTCGTATAAAATTTTTTTCTAGTAAAAAATTTGTAATTTTTTAATTTTTATTCCCATTTAACATTTGGTGGTAAACTCATTAAAATTGCCTCAGGATTACCACCTGTATTGAGTCCAAAAATAGTACCTCTGTCATATAATAAATTAAACTCGACATACCTACCTCTTTTAACCAATTGGATATTTTTTTCTTCATCATTAAATTTTTGATCAACCCTTTCATCAATAATTTTTGAATATGTTTCTAAAAAGGTTTTTCCTACGTCTTTTACAAAATTAAAATCCATATCCCATTCAAAAGTATTCAAATAATCAAAAAAAATTCCACCCACTCCTCTAGCCTCATTCCTATGGGGAAGAAAAAAGTAATCGTCGCACCATTTTTTATAGATTTCATAATATTCTTTGTCATATTTATCGCACATAGATTTTAAATTTTTATGAAAAAATATTGCAGATTTTTTATCTGGAAGCATTGGAGTAAGATCACATCCTCCTCCAAACCAAAATTTTCTATTTTCACCTAAACCTGTTACTAAAAACCTTGTATTCATATGAGCTGCTGGTACAAAGGGATTATTCATATGTGCGACAACTGAAATGCCACTTGCCCAAAAATCACCTGTTTTTTCAGCACCAGGGATCTGTCTCTTAAATTTATCTGAAAATTTTCCATAGACCGTAGAAATGTTTACGCCAACTTTCTCAAACACATCCCCTTTCATAATAGAAATAACCCCTCCACCTCCTCCATCTCTATCCCATTTCTTTTGTGTAAAAATTGGAGATTTTACCTCTGTTACTTTCTCAGAATTATTATTTTTTATTTTAAAATTGTACTCAATTTTTGCAAAATTATTACAAATTTGGTCTCTTAAATTAACAAACCAATTTTCAGCTAAAATTTTCTTCTTAGCAATCTCTGTGTTTTGATTTACAGGAG
>OCVP010000300.1_pt1 | contig 22568 bp, 7 predicted proteins | sample 1539171 | NCBI WGS metagenome assembly OCVP01 (sample SAMEA51879418, study PRJEB22527) | metagenome
GTTTCTCTTGTCCAGTACCTATGTGATCCGAAAAATTTATTATTATTGGAAGTCCCATCCAGACCAACATAAAAATCAAATTCATCAGTTACAAACGCTGGTTCACCTGCTGCTAGAGCGGGTAAACTGCTATTGGCACCTCTTTTAAACTTTATTACAGGAGCAGCCATTGTTTAAAATCTACCTTTTAATTATTATTTATTGATAATCTAAGTTTAATTAAAACGTTCCAGCGTCAAAAGCGTCATCATCAACTGAATCTGCTAGGTCTACAATTTGTGCTGCATCTACGTGTAGGTATTTTTGGGAGGTTGTATCATACATTAAAAATGTATTATCTGCCCTTTGAGACACATCAATATCTTGAACTTGTTCAAGTTCTTGAAGTGTTGCTAGAGTTGTAGTCGCTGCTTTTTCAGAAGCAACAACCTTTTTGACTGTACGTTGTCCGATCCTAATAGTTATAGGATTAACATTTTTTACTACTCTTATGCTAGCCATTAGGTTCGTGTAACTGCTTGTGATACGAGTACCATTCCCTCAACAACGCACTCCATAACTCCACTTGTATTTGTAGTTATAACATCATATACATGTCTGCCTGGTTTAAGAGCAGCAGTTTGTGTTGTTGATAGACCGATTTGTATTTTTCCACCTGTTGCATCATATATAGAAGTTGTAAAAGTTGTGATTCCAGTTGTCGCACCACGATGCTTACGCATCTGAGCATCAACTCCAAAATTAGTAAGATTTATAGGTGAATTACTTACACCATCTTCTAAGGTAAACACTTGTTCAAATGTAGTACCTGTCTTTATTACTAAATTACTGGAGTATACAGCCATACACTATCACCGATCTTAGTTATTTATCTATCTAAAAGTTGTCTTAATTGGTTTTTTAATTCATCTATTTCATTTCTCAAATCATCTATCTCTCTTCTTTCACTTAACTTTTTATTTTTTGCTCTCATGTAATTAGCATAACCATTTTTATCGGTGTTTATTATTGCACCTGATTCTTCACGGTATAGATGTTTGTGTCCTTCTACTGGTATCATAATAGTATACTCATCGAAACTGCTGCCCCAACTGCTATCCAGAATATTTTGGGAACAATACTTAAAGGAACTGGATGCTTCATTATTTATCTTGCAACCTCTCAACAACTGTTTTTGCTTGCATGGGTGCAACATCATTCAAACCATTTGCATCAAACCAAGGTGCATCTTCCCAACTAAAACCTTCACCAAAGGTATTATCAGGAGACATCACATACCAATGACACTTTGCATCTGGTATATCAACTGCACATACTGCCCAATCATCTGCCCACTGTGGAACCTGCACATACATTACAGGTAAATGATTTGCAAAGAATGAAAGAATTAACGAAAAGAAAATCATGCCATTTTAATATCAGTTTTTTTCTTTGCTGTAGGCAACCAAGAACCAGGAAAAGGATACTTACTTCTAAATTTTATATTTTCTTTTTTTATAATATCAGGAGTCCTAATAAATCTGAAATCCGATGGAACAACATCAATTTGTTTTGGAGTTACTGGTTTTGGAAGTTCTTCATTGAACTGTTTGAATGTTTTCATTATGCTAACGCTATGACTCGTAGATCCTTAAACCTTGGTGGTTTCGCTTCATTTGTTCCACTCATTACAATCTTGATTTGGAATCCATTAAATTGCTCAAGTTCATCAATACTAAATTGATAATCAAAGAATTCATTAGCAGCACTTGCTGGAATATTTGAATCTGGTCTTCCACTATTATTAATTGGGTTTATTACCTTATCACCAAAACCATCACCATCAGTGTCAGTTGTATTATCGAAACCAGGAAATAGTTCAAACGTCTGGTTAACATTACTTGAATCAGTGCGGGATAGTTTATACAAAACTCTAAAGTCTGCAGATGAATCTCTAAAAGCACTAAGCATTACTTTTAGTGATGTTGCTGGTTGATCAAGAGTAACAACTTGACTGATATAATTTGAAGCATGAGGATCCTCTAGTGTAAGATTGACTCTACTATCAAATGCGTAATTTTTAATAGGATTATTCAACGTACTTCTACCTAACACTACCGCAGCGTTATCTACAATGTTAACCATTGGGGATAAATTACTATCATCTGATGTTAATGATAAACCAATTGTAAATGACTTATTTTTTGGAAGTGTAGTTAATTTGGTAGTCTCATTTATATCTGATGCAACAATTCTGGGAGTTGTTAATTCGTTATCATCATTCAATGCTACAGACTCAAATCCCTCATCTATAAATGGTGTTTCAGATCCACCTGAACTTGTTCCAGAAACAGTTCTTATAGATGCAGTTACTGATGAACCCTCACCAGGTGTAATTACATCAAATACAGGAGTAAGTCTATTAAATTGTATATTTCGTGATCCCCTTGCATTTGAACCACCTATTTGATTCTCATCAGTAAAACTTGGTATATCATCAGGATTTGTTACATCACCTCTAAGTATTTGTATATGATACTTATCAAGATCTCTTTCCGATTTTAGTAAAGTACTTGATGGAAGTGAATGAGTTTGATGATTAATTCTATGTAATCCAACACCATTAAGTTCGTACGGGAATATTTGATCATTAATAGTATGTGCTTGTTGAATCGAATCAACACCTCTAGAACCAATTCCTAGTGTTCCTGCAGGAGATACTCCAGCGGTGATTGATGAGTAGTAAATTATTTCACCGTTTATTTGTGCATATCCTGCACCCGTGGAGATACCCTCTTGTGTTCCAAAAATTGTGGTATCAGCGACTGATACGCTTACATCATTTATACCTAAATTTGCTGAAATAGTTGTTGGTACAGTATTTGGTTCAATACCAGACAATTTAACTAAATTAGTATCAAAATGCATACCATGGCTTGCTTGTGTAACTTCAATTACATCACCAGCGTATAAATCATTGATTACAGTTGAGCTTGTAATAGTAGTACCAGCCATAGCCACAGCACTGCTACCATTATATACAACCAGAGGGCGACCCGCAGTAAAGTCTGTGCCTTGTACATTTGTAAGATAAAGTGTGTTTCTATTTGATAAACCTGTGACGGTTATTTGTGCACCAGATCCTTTAACCATTGTGCTAGTTGTTAAACCTAATACGTCACCTATTACATAACCTGATCCACCACTGATGCTTGATGGATCAGAATTAATTGTTCCTTGAGCGTTGATTACAATAGTTGCAGTGGCACCTGATCCAGATCCAGTGATATTATATAAAGGAACAGATGTATAAGTTCCCTGCGAATAACCAACACCTACATTAGTTTTGGTCATCGCATTAGCATTTCCACCCGCATTTTCAATAATACCAGAGATTGCTGTTGAAGTAGTTTCATCACTGACTTTAGCACCAGGTATTAGAATATTATTCATTACAGTAGTATCTGATATGACTACCTTTAATTTACGTGGTAAAGTTTTTATTGGATCTGCACGTAATTCAGATGAAGCACTCTCAAGTTCCTGTTTAGGGTTGTAGAAGAATACAGTACCTGAACTTGCAGTAAAATTACATTTATAAAGTTTTAATTTCATGTCTTCAAACTGACTAGCAGTCCAAATTGTTCCATTCTGTGATTTAAACAAACTACCGCCAATATATTGTTTAGTAACAATAACACTCTCAGCATCAGGTAATGTTGTAGTGTTGACAGTTCTTTCACCCATACGAGCACACCAAACCTCATATAGATTTGATGTTGGAGCAAGAAGAACTATGCAATATTCTTCCTCTGGTTCAAGATAAACAGGTGATGGAAATTTGACATTTGTTGCAATAGAAGCATCAGCGGAAGTTACAATCTGAGATGGTTCTAAAGCAACTTCTGCATGAATCGCAACTAAGTTTTCCGTAGGAGTTCCTAACTGTAATGGTCTAACTTGTACTGTAATTTTTGTAGTTGGGTCTATGTTAGCAAAAAATAAATCAACTGAAGAAAGAAATGCTCCTTTGTTATCAACTGTAAATGATTGTGCTAAAGGATCACTATGTCTACGTCCTCTTCTCCTTCTCCTTCTCCGTATAGGTCTGAAAACATTTACCCTCTGTCTTGATAGTTGATTTACCAAACCATTTGCATCATATGTTGTCTCGCCAGCACTAATTAATAAACTACCTGGTAATGGAGTAGCATTTGTGCTACTTGAAGTTAGTTTAAAAGTTTTCGTCCCCACAGTAAATCTTAGTGGTGGTAGTGGATCTGTAAATGGATTTCTAAAGAATAATGCACCACTTATATCTCCAAAAGTATCTGCTACTAATTTAACACTTGAAACACTTGCTTGAGCACCACTTGTCTCACCAAGTAGAGTCATACCCGCAGTTATAAATCCAAAATACTTTCCTAATACTTCATCAACTAAAGAATTTACATCTACGTTTAGAACAGTTGATGATGAAGAGTATACAGATGGCAGTTCAACACTTCTATCATAAGGATTCAAACTATAAGTTGTTGTGGGAGACGCACCAGGACCAGTTTTGTGGTTAGGTGCAAATGCTCTTGCACTGAATAAATGTGTTGAACCTACATATCCCTTAACAGTTTCTCCAATTACAAATGATCCAGAATTCATTGTGATTTCAATTAATTTTGGAACAATATCAATACCACTTGTATTATCAAAGAAAGCATAATGTCTTTGTAAAGGTCTCAACTGAAATGCATGAAATGCTACATTTCTTGATCTAATATGAGTATCGGCAGTGATCGGACCTTGAATTGTTTCTACATATGATCTTACAAGAGCTCTATCACCTTGAACATCCTCTTGGAAAAGTCGTTGTCCTCCACCTATATTAAGACCTGGATGTGGTCTAGTACCACCTCCACGACGACCAAATAATAGGCGACGGAACCATCCTCTTCTTCTCCTTCTAATTACATCATTTCTTCTAGGAATTCTTGTATTATGTTGTAATACAATGTCTGGACCTACAACAACTCTTGTGTTTGATGATGCAGTGTTTATAGTTCTTGTCCACGCATCTGCATCTGGATTGAGACGTATAATTCCTTCAATCTCAATCATATTAAATGGGTTTACATTCTCAACTCTTGACGCTAATGGTTGATTGAACATCTCAACTTCTTCATACTTTAGAGTGACATGATTACCAGTTTTTTGTACATTAGAATCCAACAATTCTAAATCTGCTTGGAAATCTGCAGTATCAACATTTATTGAAGGCTCTAAGGCAAGTTCAGGTGCTATAGTATAAAGATCAACTGCTGTTGTAAATTCTCCAACATCGGCAACCACAAAACCTCTTGATAGTGGATCTTGACGTAATGTATCTCTAAAATCATCAACGAAAAATCCAGATTTGAATCTATCTAAATTATCAACATCTCTAACTTGGAAAGTTTTTGTATCGAGTTCTAACAAAGATAATGATGTAGTTTCTTCCAGAGTTTCAATTCTATCTTCAAGTTTACCAATATCTCTCATTGTATATCTTTTATTATCAACTGCCCTTACTACAGCATCATCTACATCATAAAGATAAGCAGGAAGAGTGATAGTTGCTATATGCATTGATTCATCAATACCTGCTGGTTCTTTTGGATCAACTGATGATACACCTTTTACTATGCTCATCACACCTTCTTTAGTTAACGAAACTTTATCAACTCTTGGTAAATAGTGCTCATACCCTATCAACGAACTCTCTTGTGGTGTTACTGTGAGACTAGGATTTGTAGACGCTGAAAAATCTCTACTTGAAAACGTAAACGGTGAAGTGTTTGTAGCAGTAAATCTAGCAACTCTTGGTCTGAAATCTAAGGTGTCTGAAATCCTTATACCACTATTAGTGTAAGGTATATCATTTTTAAATGACTCTGATGGATATGAATTGACGGTAAATACATCTCCAGTATCACTACTAGGAACTTCAAAATAATTGAATATGATAAGTAACTGTCTTGAAGGTACATAATTATTAGTTCTTTCTATACGAGAGTAATCGTAGAACTGATCTCTTTGACCCTTATCTAAATTATAATTTGATGTAACATCTTGGAAGCTACCATTACCAATAACTTGAAGCACAGAAGTTATGTTAGATTCTTGAAATGTACATATCTCCCCAACTACAAATTTGGATGAATTTAGATAAACAATTTCAACATTAGTTGCTGATGATCTAGTTACTATTTGTGCAAGAGCTCCGCTAGTGGATCCTACAATTTTTTCTCCCAATATAGAAGATGTATCAAGATTTAAACCTGATGGAAATGTTAGTGAATCTAAAGTTGGAGCCGATGCATCTAATGATTCATATACAGCGACAACCTCTACGACATCTGGTAAATTTAATGATATTGTCTCATCTTGAACTCTCAAACCAAAGTATGTGCTTGTTGTTAGTCCACTTGACGCAGTTGATGCAGCAGATACTGTTCCGTTTACTATTAGTTTTTCACTTCTTATAAATTCTTTCTTTTTACTTTCAATACCTAACTTTTTAGTAGTGACATTTACAACAACATTCGATTGATTTGCTGTTAATCCAGTAAATTCAACTGTCGCACCACCAGAACCAAGAGTAACTTGATCTGATGTGAGATCCTCAATTGATCCATCACTATAAGCGACATAATATCTTTCAGCATCAAATGTTTCAAATAGAGCACTGGTTAAACCTATGCTTGCATTAGTTATGGGTATACTTAAAGCACCTGTGACTGCGTTAGTTGCTTGACCAGTAACCTGTTTTGATATCATTAAATTTGAATTTGCTAGATTGACTGTAGATACATCATTACTACCTACATGAGCAAATAAACCACCTTTATCAGATACTATTGGTGATCCTACAAGAACATTTGTTTGAACTGCTGCTGAGGGTAATGCTCCTACGCATACTCCACTTACAGACTGAACTGCTTCAACTTTCGCAGTTGTCAGACCTACACTTTCAACACGGTTAAAACTATCCACTGCTTGACCAGCGACTGGATATTTTATAATATCTCCAACTTTTAAACCACTAATTACTGGAGATTTACCAGTTATTACTCCATTAGTAGCAATTTGAATTTGATCTGCTACACCTAAACCTGTTAACGCTGTTTTTTGTAAAACAACATCTCCACCAAAATCTGCTGCATATCCAGTTATAGCACTAGTGTCTTGATATACAGACTTCACATCTCTTATACTGTTTATTTTTAATGTCCTTATTGATCTTACGATTGACTCATCACCATTTATTAATATTTGCTCTCCTCTTACAAATGTTCCTGATGTTTGTGTTAGTTTAACTGCGGTGGTATTATTTACATTAGTCTCAACAAAACCTGTTGCTCCACTACTTTTACCTTTTACAAAGGATGCTGCTGGACATTGTAGTGGACTTAACGCAGTATTAATATCAAGATCTACAAATGTTTGCACATCAAATACATATAAATCATGTTCGGTTGCTGCGTTTGAATATGAAGCATCAGATAAATTATGCATGTATACTCTTGCTTCACCAATTCTATTACCATTAGCAGCTGTTACAGACGATCCTCTTCTCTTATCATACAACTGAATTGTATTTGAGGTTGACAGTAATATTTGTGGTGTTCCATGAACATTATTTAATTTAATCTTAGTTCCAAACTCAAAAGGAACCTGACTATTATTAATTTTTAAAACATCTCTTGGTTTTTCAACATCTAAAATAGTTGTATTTACAAAATCAACATCATATCCTCTAACATATGCAGTTCCAGCAGATACCTTAACAGCCATCAAGTCTTCTGAGGGTGTATTTCCTTGTTCAGTTTGCTGTCCCTCAAAATATACTCCCTCGTTAGATTGTCTATCATTTAATGATTCATTAATTTTAACTTCAAAATTTTCAACAGCATAGTTTCCTGATTCATCAAAAGTTCTCTTAGCAAAGTAATCTCTAATTATATTGTAATTTGATGATTCTTTTAATACTTTAATTTCCCCGTTATCAATTCTTATAAGTTCAACAAATGTTTTATCATCATAATTATTAAGGGATTTTTTAGTTAATGTTGCTGAAATCTTCAACCTATCAGCACCAGGTGCTGCAAAGTTTGAAAAACCTTTAGCGTTATCATACAGTGATTTATCATCTTTAGCAGATATCACCTCTTCTAATATTGTGAGTCCAACTCTGTATGAAGAATTATTTGTGTATGGATCTAAAACTATACCACTATCACTTACTTGTACAAACGTTCCCCTTATAAAATAAACTCCCTCACCTATAGATACTTTTGATGAAGTCGCTGTAGCATCATCACTAATTAAAGTCGCTACAGTTTCACCTGATGAGATTGTTGTATTTCCATAAGTGATCGTATCTTCTAATATAAGTATTTCACCATCTTCAAAACTAGATACTTCATTATCCTCTCCAGATGTAACGTAATTAACGTATAATGTAACATCAGTATACTCAGGACCGTCTGTTGGGAAAAAACAGTCATCAACAATAGCCTCGACCCCAGATGATTGACCCCTTAGTTTTTTACCATGCAATTGCTTTGTATAGACTGTTACATCAATTCCTAAGTGGTCAGGATTTATTTTTACAGCACTATAAGCATCATTATAGTTAATGTTACCAGGAATCACCATTGATCCCTCTTTGAACATATGACTACCAAAAGATTCTACTTGATTTTGTAATATTGATTGTAACTGCGTTAATTCCCTTGCCTGTATTGGAAAACCAGGTTTAAACAACACACGATAAAAATTTTCATTCTTATCGAAATCGTCGTAAAATGGATTAATATTTAAATTCGTTTTCTGAGGCATTTTTTAGAATTCTAGAATAATTTTGACATCTTCTTTTTGTCTAGCATTTCTTGTAATCAATGGTCGATTATCAAGATACACTATATCACCTGACTTTTTATTTATCTCTGGATTAGCAACCCCTGCTGTGAATTGGGTATCAAGAGATATTAATTTAGTACCTGAAGGGTTGGTGCTTACCCCAGTAAATCCAGTATCAACAGATCCTTGAAATCCACTAGTTCCACCATTTACTGGATTAGCGTTGGATTCAAAAGCATGAACCTTAGAAAAAGTTGATACTCCAACATGATCTACTGTATCAAATGAACTTGGATTTAAAAAATTTGATCTATCCTGAACAAACTTTATGACTTGTGTTTCTACATCATATGCAGCTATAAATCCCTTTGCTGTTCCTCCAGATACAACTTGACTTAATGTTTCTCCAATAGTAGGTGATACACTATTCACGGTGGCAAGTTTTAGTGCACCAACAGATGAAAATGTAGGATCAGTAAATAATGAAGTTGATCCTATAGAGGTTGGATTTTTTAAAATACCTATTTGAGAAAAACTAGTATTTGTTGGAAAGTCATTGGTTGTTGATGTATCAAATCTTGCGAATACTAAAACCCTATCAGATCCCAACTCTTTGTAAATATCATGACCATGACCTTTAGATGGTGGAATTATTGGTATTAAATTGGCTTTTATGCTTGCACTCTGATTACCAATCGCTCCAAGGTCAACCATTCCATATGTGTATCCCTTTCCACCAGAGGAAACCACTGCATTTGTAACTTTACCATTTACAACATCAACTACAACTTTACCTCCCTCTCCATCGCCTAAGATTGCTACCTCTTGACCTGTGCCATTTGTATATCCGTTACCTTGGTTTTCAATATATACTTTTTTAATTTGATTGTTATTTACATCAGAATCACCATTATCTCTGACTGCAACTATTTGAGAATCTGTTGAAGTTGACCAATTATTGGATAAAGATATGAAGTCTGTTGAATCAAACTTGATTATATCGCTAGGAGATACTGTAAATAAGTATTTCCATTGATAACCATCACCACTTGTACCAGCCTTAGATGGTTCTAAATCTGTAAATGTGGGTTCATCAAGTGATGCATTACCAGTTGTATTAATACCAGAAGATCCATTATCAATACAAATATACACTTTGAAATCACTATTCATTACATAGTAATTTGCATCATACAATCTTGCAGAACCAGTATTGGGGGATCTATTTTCTAATTTGTAATCATGACGATACATTTCATACTTAGTTCCTCTTGACCAAGATATTTTTCTTACAAGTCTTCTTACGTTGTCGGATGTTACTTTTTTACCAAATGACATATTATCACCTACAAAATTAATGTAGTCAATATTATCAGTTGGACTTGGTGTATCAGTATTAAAATCTGTCTTTCTACCAAACCCTGATGTAGTTGGATTGGAAAGACCAACAAACACATAGTAAGAATTATTAGAGTCTGTAACGTTGTCTACAAAATTACTTGCGTTTAATATTCTAAATTGATCTGTTACAATTGCAGCCATCGAATTGGGTTTTTTTCTATATTTATACGTTAGAGACTATGGTTATTTACTTAATCCACCAGTATCCCTTAAACCAGTCCCCCGTCTCTGTAAAATTGGGAAGGTTGAAAGACCTGTGCTTGCGGTAAATCCAGTTACACCAATAGATATTGGAGAACCTGATCTAGAGAATCCAGAAATTTTTCCGAATGATAATGTTCCGCAAGGATTAGATGCTGAACCTGTTGTTGCAATACCTACAACGCTTGTTGTCGATAATATGTTACAGGTTAGTATACCAACATTATTAACTCTTGAGAATGCATCTACTTTGTAAATATTATCCAAGAATGTGTTACCCACACCAACAATTGATAAATTGTGTCCATCAATTGATGTAATACCAAAACCAGTAACTGTATCCGAAACTAACACCCTGTTATTTGCTGATAATGCAGAAATACTCGGATGTGTAACGAAAAACTCAAGTGCAAGAGGATTACCACCAATACCTGTTGCTGTCTGGATACCAGTTATAATACCAGAGAATCCAGTTGCTACACCAGCATTTGTAATATTTTCGAGCGATACACTAGGCAATGCAGTAATTACTTGTGGTGGAACTGAATGTGTATATCCAAGACCAGGATTTGTAATATTTGCAGTTCCAGACAATACACCATTTACAACACTTAGTGTTGCGGATGCAGTAGTTCCAATACCAACACCAATTGCACTTGGAGCAGATATTTTAACATCAACTGTTGATCCAGTGTACCCAGATCCACCGCTACCGATAGTGAGTGCACTAATTGTACCTGCTGCAGACACAGTAGCTGTGATTGCTGCTGCGACAGGATCACCTGAAGTATTAACTAATAATGCATCAATGTTGATTGGACTTCCAACTTCATAATCAAACAATCTACCATTGTCTACGAATATTTCTGTTCCAGATGTAGATAGGTCACTTATGATTCTTCCAGTTGGATAAACTAATGGTTCAATGGAGTCTCTTGCCTTAGATACATCTTCACCCGCAATGTTTTTATCTACCTTCTGTTTTGTCCAACTAATTGGTCTAGAGACTGTTGAAATACCTAATCCTGTGTATAGATTGGTTTCAACTTTATCAGAAGTTGTAATATTATAGATTGTTCTTGGATCTTGTGTTAATGTGCTTGGATCAGTGTCTCTCTTCTTAAGTGTCAGTATATCACCTTGTTTGACCGACTCTGTAACATTTACTGAAATACTATCTACACCACGAGTTCCCCTATAGAAAAATATATCAACTTTATCATCTTCATCAGGTGCCTCAGAGAAGGTAAATGATGTACCACCCTCAAATTGATAATGTTCACCAGGTTCTTGTATAACTCCATTTACAAATATTAGCAAGACAGAGTTAAGATCTAAATCTGGGTCATTTGTTTCAAAACTAAGTAATTCCTTGTTAAACTCTAAGGGGAATCTTGTTCTGGAACCATTTTGTAAATTCTTAATCGAATCTACATTATCCAATTCACCAAACTGCCATGAAGCAAATGAATCTGTAAATGTTTCTAGAACAGTCAATTCAAAGTCCTGAACAACAGATCCAAGTCCTCTATCAGTGACTAGACCAACAGGTTTAAATACATCCCCTTTTCTAAATCCATAACCAGGTCTACTTATTTTAAATGAAGTCACTTCACGCAAAGTTGATCCAATACCCACAGTATTTGCAGGACCAACATTAACGCTTACAAGTAAATTTCTACCAGTCTCAGTTGTCGCACCTACGCCTAATCTTGATACGCCCACCACTTCAAGATTTTCATATGATGGTTGTGGTATGTTGATCTGTGGTTGTACATAGCCAGTTCCACCATTCGCAACTGTGAATGTGAGTGTTCCTCCTACGCCCACTGTTGCATTTACAACAGCACCAGTTCCTGCACCACCACCAGCACCAACATTAATTGTAATTGTATTTGTTGTAGTTGCAGTAATTGCAGTCTGAATACCAACAATGGGATCTCCATTTGTAGATGTTGGAGTCGGACCAGAACGTGGATATGGATGTAAAGATACGAAGTGATCCTTAGAACATCTAAAGACAATACCACCAGTGTCTATACCAACAGTGTCATTTGTAGTTAAGTTATGTCCAGGTATTGTTATTACAAATTCACCACTGAATGATGTGTAGGTTGCGTTAGTTGCTGTATAAGCAGGACCTGCAAATGATCCTTTTCTAATTGATCCTATACCAGCACTTTCAAATCTATGCTCATACGCTACATCTGTTACACCAATCGCTACTGTGCCCCTATATCCAGATCCATGTGTATCACCAGTTCCAATACCGACAGCAGTGATAACACCGTTCTGATTCTTAACTGCAGTAACCGCTGCTCCCACTAATGGTGCAAATCCTAATCCATTAGTCGATCCTAATGATACTATTACACCACCTCTTGGTAATTGATTCTTATTAACATCTTCATTTGATAAGATTAAATTATTACTACCATCAGTGATGCCTGTAAATGTTACACTTGTAATTCCAGTTGCACCCTCAACAAAATCATAAATGTTTCCAGCGTTATTAGTTGTAGTTGGTGTTTGGAATATATCATTTAAGAACAATACGCCACTTCCAGTTTCAATGCCAGTTGTATTTGCACCACCCACTGTAAGTGTATATGTAGCACCTATACCTGTGAAATCTCTACTTATATTATCAAAAACCTTGTTGGTGCCATAATCCTGTCTTAGGTAAACTCTACCACCAAATGTTGACCTTGGCTCTGGTAATAAAGTTTGACTATCTAATACCTTATTGTTTTTTCCTAAAGGTGGTTCTGCAAAGTGTATGTTCTTACCAACGAAATTGTATGATCCTAAGTGAATTCTAACTGTTGCTCCATCATTATGAGAAGCAGCGGATGTTCCAACAACGCCTCTTTCTACTTCGACAAGATTATATGTGCCTGATCCTATGATTGGACCTGTTGCAGTTACTCCTAAACCAACTAAGTTTACTTTTATAAACTCATCATCAATCTTCAATAAATCACCAGCAGCAATAGTTCCTATACCTGATAATGAAAATACAGTATCAGTAGCACTAATTGATCCATAGTTATCAAGAAGAGAATATGATAGTTTTGTAAATGCAATTGGGCTTTGTGCAACACCATCTATGGATATAATTGCCTTGGATAATTTTTTATCCATGGTAAGTGTATGTGCATTGCCAGTTCCCACAGATGAAAAATTGATTGCATTTCCAGCAAGTGCATTATTTCTTGATGTTGCTAGTTTAAATTCTGAAGATCCATTTTTAATAGCATATACTGTTGTTGGGATGTTACTTCCTCCTGTCTGTATACTAGTTCCAGTAACAGATGAGAAAGTAGATCCAGGTGCATAGGTTAGTTTTTCACCAGTATTAAAGAAATGATCTGGTACATTGAATATATTTGTAGAAACATCTAATGATGTTGAAGGATCGAATGTTTTTTGGAATATTGGTACCCCTTCATGTTTAACCTCAAATTCAGTCTTATTAACTCTATTACCATTTCTAGCATTGTATGCTGATACAAGTAACTCCTCACTAACAGTTCCATATGATAAAATATCAGGAGTATTGGATAAATCACTTGCAGTTTGTATAATTTCACTATAAGTTTGAACTGTTACATTTGAAACACCAGCATCAGGGAAAAACTTTACATTTAAATTTGATCCACTATATTCTGATCCAAATGTTCCAATTCCTGTTGTATTACCAGTTCCTACAGGCAAGAAAGGATATTGAGTTATGTAAGATTCTGCAGGATCGTTAATTATGAGGAATTGATGTAATGCTGAACTGTTACCATATCCAACCTTTGCTATTGACTTTATAGTTGTAACATCAGATTTAAGAACACTAAAGACATTGCCTGTAGATGCAATACTTACAAAGTTTGTTTGTAGTCTAGCTGAATTGACTGAAGCATCTGGTTGTGCAGGTGCTTTAAATATGTGAGTTCCAATACCAGAACTTGTTGTTCCAAATCCAACAATTTTTGTTCTTATTGTTACATCATTTGGATCTGTATTTTCATAATCAAGAGATAATATTCCTGAATTTATACTTGAAGTAAATGTTCCAATAAATCTATCCGACAGATTATCAGCAGAATCATTATCAAAGTAAAATTCTGATGTAAAAGTATCAGTTCCATTGTGATCTACAAAAATTTCCGCATAGGTTCTTTCATTTGTAACCTCATTCAACATTTCAGCGTTTATGAACAAGGACTCAGTTTTTCCAACCTCTCTGTGCAACAAATTTGATGTTGTTGAGGAGTTAAGTGTCTGATTTGATGAAATCAGATCAACAAATCCAATTGATATTGATGTAGATCCAACACCTGAAGATGTAAATTTGTTTTTTAATATCTTGATGTCATAATCTGTGTTAAAACTTTCAAATGGTGTAAATCTCAAACTTAAAGTTCCATCAGTCAAATCACCTTCAATATTAGCAATTTGCCTATCAGTTCTATTAAATAGAGATCCTTTTTCAAATGTAATAATATCACCACTTGGAGATGGAAGAGTAATTATTTCTGTAGATTGTCTCTCAGTTCCTACGGGATCAAGCACTTGAACAAGGAATCTTGTAAATCCATCAAGTAAACTATAATCATGTGTATCAACAAACAAATCTGAAGCACTACCAGAATTTGAGAACTCAAGACTAAAATCATCTATAGATAACACTCTGTTACTGATACAATTAATGAAGTCAGATAATTTTTTATTATTAAATTTAATAAATTTGGATCTTGTTGGATTAATATCATCAGGTAAGGTATCAATATCAATACCTAGATCGAAGAAATTTAGTGTGTCTACTCTTTGTTCTGTAATGATATCCAATGTTGCAGTGCTTGTTGACTGTAAAGTTGAACCAATTCCAACTCTAGAGACTCTAGATTCAGAAGTGATTCCTGTATCAGCAAAATTTTTCAAACCTGTTGGATGTAATAGTCCATTTACAGTTGATGAAATTGTTTCATATGTTTGACCACTCTTAATTGAATATGATAGATTTTGATAATAATCATTATCTGGTAACACCTGATAATCTAAATTTAATTTTCCAGTATCATTTGACCATCCTATGTCTTTTCTTAATGAATAATCAACTTTAAATGTTGCTCTATTTTCTTTTAGAATCTTGATTGTTGCAAGGGTTCCTGAATTTTGACCCAATATTTCTTCACCAACACTTAACTCATATGTTCCAAAAACTTTTACCGTATCATTTAAATTTTCAGTAATTACTAAATCTCTCTCTACAAATTGACCTGATTCTTTAGTGAATATTTTTTCACCTCCTATAAATGCTCTCGCACTTTGACTAACCCTAAATGAGGGATAATTTGTTTTTTTAATAATTGAAGCAAAAGAATTTTGAGATGTAACTGCAATACCTGGATTTGATGTAACAAATTGTGATGCATCAAAAACTAATTTTGCAGGGTTTGTATTAGAGTAAGCGATAACATTATAGAAATTATACTTATTATCAGCAGAATTAAATCCATCTCCTTGATTTAATATGTTTGTTATACCCTCAACAAATATTTCATCACCCACTGCAAAAGGATCTGTGCTAAATCCTATGATGGGTGTTGCTAAGAAACAGGTAACAATTCCAGTTGTATTTGTAAAACAACTATTAATTCCAACTCCATTATCATTATTTTCGGCAAAAACTAGATTTGTAATTTCATTTAATCCAACTGGTGTCTGAAGTATTTCTATATCACTTATAGCAGACCCTTGTATTTTTGCCTTTAAAAGACCAGAATCATATTTTAAACCAGTTGTTGGGTTTACTAATGATAAATCTGGAGGTGATGAGTATCCTTTTCCTCCATCAAGGATTTCTATACCTGTAATTTCATTACGATCAACAACCGTTAGATTTGGTGATATGTAAACCTCTGGGTTTAATGTTTTATCAGCAGAGAAATCAAAACCCTGATCATTAATAGTAAACTCTCGTATCTTACCCACAGAATCTGACTGAGGGATGATATCTGCATTTATTCCATTTGTTGATGCTATACTTACAAATTCTGGCAGTCTCTTGTAATTAGCACCACCAAATGTTAATTTTAATGATGCTACTCCACCCTCTGCTGCATAAGATTTTGTTGTATATTTCATCTCTGAGGTGCTTTCAATATATGAAAGTTGCTCTGGAGACCTTCTTACAGAAATTTGAAAAGTAGTATTGCCTACTCCAGAGATGGTGTACGTTCCATTATAAGCACTGTCTTCATAACTTATTTCTGAATAATTACTTACATCTTTATCTGCAGTGCTTATATAACCAGACTTTTCTAAAGAATAATATAATTTTGTAGGTAAATTATCATCATAATACAATGTAGTGCTGCTACCTGCACTAACTACACTAAAACCTGATGATGATCCTATAGACACAAGTTCGTTTTTAAAATCATCATCATAAAATATTTTGAGACTATATCCACTAAGAGACGCATCTCCTGTATTGAAAACCAAATTATTATTGTTTATAACTGGTATTATTGGATTTACCTTACTTATTTCATGAGATCCACCCTGTGAACCAAGATTTACAAGTAAAGGTGGTTCTTTCAAACTATCCTTTCTTGTTAATGAAAGATTGAATTTATTATCATCTACTCTATGTACAAAGTAAGATCCAGTGCCTAAACCGCTTATGAAATTAGTGGAATTGTAAAATACTTTCTCACCTGTTTCAAATCCATGAGATGATAATTCAAATTCATTTTTTGTAAGATTTACCGCTGTAGATCCAAATGAAATTGGATTAACGAGTATTTTATCATATTGAGAATTATATTTTAATAATATTGATTCCGATGTGCCTATACCTAATGATTGTTTTGGTTTTACTGTGAGAGTAATTAAATCACCATTTTCCAAACCATGATCTGTAGAGATAGAAACTGTGGATTTAATTTTTTCAATCCTTGCAGTCTCTTGACTAAAGTTTGATTCTATTGAGTATTTAAAATCAGTATCATTACTATTGGAGTTAAATGATCTAAAGAATAATCCATCAGTGGTAGTAGTGAGTCCGACTTCAGTGGTTAAACCTATCAAATTTTCAGATTTATTAATTACATAAAGTGTTTGTGATTCTCCTGACTCTGGTATATTGAATGTAGAACTATCCCCCGTATTTGATGCAACAATTCTTGTTGTTCCACCTTTTGTTAGAGTAACTTGTTGATTTTGTTTAAATGGGTGGTTGGGTATAAAAATGCTTTGATTAGGTATGGACGTTGGTATTGGAGTATTCCCTATTATTATTGTTGATATTCCACTTTGACCAGAAACTGTTCCTATTCCTAATTCTTGAGTAGGGTTAAAGAATATTTTATCATCTAATTTAGATTCAAAATATGGTGTTGTTAAAGGAATTGTAAATTTATCAGTAATTTCAATAATTTCAGTTGATGCAGTGTGGATTCCTGAAATTTCTTCACTTGTTGCTCGAACTACTCTTCTACTTGGGAAAATATTTAATACAGATAATCTTGCAGTACCTATGCCTATGGTAGATCCGACGGATATATTGGGAATCGTTGAAACAAACATATCAGTAACAATACCTACTGATGTTAATGCTGGCGTATCTGCAATTAATTTTGTTTTCTCTGAAGTAATCCCAATAACATGTTGACCAGATAATTTGTGTATAAATGTTGATATTCCAGAAATAATAACAGTATCATTTTCTAACAGTGTATGAGGTTGAGATGTATGTACAGATAATTGTCCAGATTTATCCCAAATTAGTTTTGCATTTTGATAATCCTCTTTAACACTTGAAATTCTACTTATTGATTTACCTGTTACAGAATCTACAAATGCACCAATACCACCACCATTAGTACCAGAATTGTCAAAAGAGGCAATATCTCCAACTTTATATCCTTGCCCTGCTTCATGTATATCAAAAGAACTGACAGAACCTCTTGTTACTGATTCTATCGTTGAACTTTGTAGTAGTATTTCATTTGGTTCATTTATAAAATCATTATCACTACCATTATCACCTACAGCGTAAGGAAGTGTATTTCTTACTAAATCTGAATTATTAAAATCAAATGATTGATTAACATTCTGTTCAATTAATTTTGATCTATAAGTATTTCCAATATAGTGTGGAAAAACAGATTTTTGAGTATTAGTGTTTATTCCTACAAAATATGCATAAACTCCATTTGGAAATTCTGGTGTTTTTCCATATCTACCATTATGTTTATCTAAGTCACCAGAATTATCATTTTTATAATCTTCTACAAAAAATCCATTTGGATAATTAGGTCTATCAATAACATCTGAAGGTGATAATGAATAACTTGTAGATAAATTTCTTATTTGGGAATTTGGATTAGTTGGATCATCATAACCATAAGGACCATAAATTGGATTACCATCATATGCCCATCCTATGATCGGTGAATGATTAATACTATCATCTCCAAATTCAGATAAACCAATTGCAGTTGAATATCCTACATTAGCATACTGTAATCCGTCCTCTGTATCCACTAATATCTCATCACCATGTCTTTCATGTAAATTGAGAGTCAAGTCCCTTACAGACGCTTGGAGGGTTGAATTAGATCCTCTTGAGGTTACTTTGATAGAAGTTGTAGCAGAAGTATATCCAATACCAGTATTAAGAACCACTACATCAGTTACTTTTTGATTTACCACCACTGCCCTTAATTTTGCTCCAACACCTGATCCTATACCAACAACTTCTAAATCTGGTGGTGAAGTATATTCACTTCCACTATTTGTAACTTGAACATTAATTATTTTACCACCGTCAATTATTGGTTTAAATTCTGCACCTTTTCCAGATTTTACAGTAATTGTTGGTTTTTTATGAAAATTAATTGTTGTAGATCCATATCCAGTTCCATTATCATACAAATAAACATCAGAAATTGACCCTTTTATTACAGGAGTTGCAGTAATTATTCCAACACCACCAATAATTTCTGCATTTACTGTGACAGTTATTGGTGGATATGCAAAAAACTGTTCGCTACTTCCAGTAGAAACTATATTTACGTAATTATTTCTTTCATAATTATCAGTAATTGTTCCTGCAGCACCAGCATTTGCTAATCTGAATTCATTTTCACTTAATTTAATTATTCTATATCTAATATTTGTATCTAAACCAACAATTACTTCTCCATCTGTTGAATATGTTATTACTTCATTATCTTTGAAACCATGATTTTTGAAGAAAATACTACTATACGCTGTCTTTATTCCTGTGGGTTGAACAATTAATTTACGATTTTCAAAATCAGTTCCTGCATTTATTATTGAAATCTTTGAAATTGTATTATTAGCTTTCTTAGTTCTAAATTTATGAATACCAGATGTTTCTGCAGTTGTAAAACCAACTGTGTTTATACCTGCAGAATAGTCTCCTTTAGTTTCATATAAGTTAATTGTTTTATTATTAACGACTTCAGCAACATAAACGGAACCATTGTTAAGAGTTAGACCAGTGATTAGATTAGTTCCGTCTTGATAAGCAGTGGTGCGAACTCCAACTCCAATAGGAAGATTACCATTTTTATTATAAATTATCTCATCACCACTAATTAAATTATGATTTTGAGAAAATGAAATGGTATCGTTAACAACATCTACACCTCCACCTGCAGTTATCTGTCTTGAATCAAAAGAAATTGTTCTATGTCTCTCCTCTAGTTGAGGTTCTAGTATAGTGCCCGTTGAATTACCTCCCTCTATGGTTATTGAGGATACTTTCTTAATATCAAAGTCTTGAGGATCAATAAACACATCTGTTAAAGTTCCTTTTAATACGGGTTGAACTAAAGCAGTGGTTAACCCTGCCTCAACTGTCACTGACGGTGGATTAACAACATCAAAGTTAGTTCCACCATTAAATACTCTAACAGTTTCTAACGGTCCATAATAGACTTTATCTACAGACTTATAGTTTACAATCTCTACACCATTTACGAGCATTCCAAGGGCACCTGGTGCTGTTACAGCGTTCTCTCCTGTCTTTACGTCAAGTGAGTACGGAAACTTTCTCAATAATTTTTGAGGGTGTATAAATTGTGTCTTTTGAGTGATTAAAGTAAACTTATGAAAACCAGATGATGATGGAGCAGAAAAATATTCCCTTGTTGGTGCTATAGAGTTATCTGCATCTATTAAGGATCTTGATCTATATAATTGAATTTTTTTCTTATCTGATAATACTTTAACGAAATATGAAGTTCCATCCTCTAAACCAACAAGAGTATTATTTTCAGCATTATAGATAATTTCTTCACCAGTCTTGAATGGAACATCACTATTAAATACAATGACACTAAATTTAAGTTTATTTGTATCAAATTCCTGTAAATTTGTGGGAACTAAAGATGTTATGACCGCTTGATCTAAATTTTTTGTTAAAGTATAGGATGGAAGAGAACTTGATGCAACAAAAAGGTTATTTTCCTTTTCTGAGTACATATTTTGAATATTTGCAGTAATTAAGTCATTTCCATATAGTAAAGGAGCACCACTACTATTAACTGTCTCTAATTTTCTCCTTATTGAATAATTCACAGATGATGATGGAGACCCACTTAATCCATCTAAGGTAACTTGATTTCCAATTATTGTTTTAACTGTTGCATCTGCAAAAACAACTGTTTCAGATGCTCCCAACAACACATCTACAGTATCTCCCTTTTTTAAGGAAGATGGATCGGGTGTTGTTTTTAAATTAAATCCATTATTATAACTTTCTACAAAAAATCTAGAACTTGTATTGTAAATCCATGAATTTGCGAATATTTGCTTGAATGTTTTATTGAATGATGGGTTTTTTATTTTTTCGCCCACATTTTTTACATAAATCTTCTCACCTTCGGTGATTGAGGAAACATCATCTATTGTTTCAACATCTGATAGAACTCCAGTTATTCGTATCTCTACTTTTTTTGAAGTATCACCATCTTCATAACCAAAAAAGACATCATTTGTCCTAATTGGTGATTTTATGGCCATTGCATTATCAATCCCATCACACCCTAAGAATTGATTAACAGTTTTTGAAGAATATGTGATTATATTATCACCAGATAGTAAAGTTCCTGTTGTCCCAAATCCAACGGTGCTATCAACAGTAATAACTGATGATCCTACTGATACAGGATTTATATTTGAAGTTTTTGGTTGTATTTCAAAAGTGCCTTCAATTAAATCTCTATCATCAAACCCTACAAATAGTCCTAATTTAAAATATGTGCTTATACCTGACCTTGTAAATATCTCAACTTCAGAAACTGACGCTTGAGTTGCCAGATCAGATGCTTTTTTAATAGTTTGACCAACTAATTTATCTGGATCTCCAGAAATTCTCTCAGCAACAACTATTTCTCTTCGTAAAAACTCTGCTGATGATGGTTTTGGTAAATATTGTTCTAAATCAATAACTTTTGGAACTTCACCATATAATACTTTAAATAATATCTTATATGACTCCTCAGTTCCTTTTGATTCATAGAGTGTTCTTGCTTCTTTGATGAAATTATTTACATCAAGATTTGAAACAAAATCAACATTTTCTAAACCTGGAGTTAACGTGTATTTTAATTTTTTGTAGAATTCTTTTAGAAAATTAGAACTTAAATTGATAACTTCTTTACCAGCATCGTGTGCTGCCTGATTAGTTTCTTCAAAAAGTAATTCTTCAGAGTTTAAATCAGTTCTATAACTACTAATTCCACTAAAACCACGAACAACACCAGTAAAAGTGTTTGTTGTTAATCCTGTATAAGTGAATATTTCATTATCAATCTTAAAAAGACCATATTGGTCAGGGAATCCCTTGGTAGAATAAACTTGAACACTATCCGTGGTTGAAGAAATACCTGAATATAGTGTAGTTTTTCCAGTTATGACCTCTGGAGTTAAATTATCTAACTTTATATACTGATCTAAGTTATCTGCAAGATCAGTTGCACCAGATTGATGCTCTTGAGAGATGTAATACTGTTTTAAGAAGTCAAGCGTCTTTGGACTCTCTGCCCGAATAAAGTCAG
>OCVP010000311.1_pt1 | contig 22297 bp, 14 predicted proteins | sample 1539171 | NCBI WGS metagenome assembly OCVP01 (sample SAMEA51879418, study PRJEB22527) | metagenome
CTCATAAGGGAACTCAGTGTTCATATTCAAAACAGGAACAATAAGCATCTAAAAAACGAAGGTAGCACAGAAGAATCGTCTCAGCATACAAATGACGAAATCCTTGAAAAATTGAAGCAATCTCCGAAACCGGCAATTGCGATCGAAGAATTCCTGAATTGGGTCGCTTCTCATTGTACCAAACAAGACATCAATAAATTCCCTCAAATATTGAAGATGCTTTGCGAAGAATTTCCATCATCTGCAACTGACCTTGAGGCAATTCAGATCAAAGATTTTGAAACCCACTCGAAAAAGGCGTTATTGGATTCCTCCTGTGCTCTGATTACGAATCATCGAAATATATTTTCACAACAGTTGGAATCTCAAACCGAATACAATCTGCTCATCAAAATTCAGAAGGTTGAAGAGTATCTGACTGAAAAATATCCAGATACTGAAGTTCATTATTTCCTCAATATCCTCCGAAGGATGCGTAGCGGAGACCATACGCCCTTTCTCGTATCACCCGAAGGAAGCCAGGCGTATTCACTGATGCTGAATGACTTTCTACTCAATCCGGCAACCATGATCGCCGGGATGACTCCGCTTCCTTTTGGACTTCCACATCATTTCCGGATCCTTGCGAAAGCGGGAATTTTTGAAGGGGAGGATTGGGAATTCGATGATGGAGAACAAAATTCAGGAAATAAAAAAGCTCTGAAAGATTTTCCGGATTGGGGACACGTCAACATTCCACGAAGTTTTTTTCTCAAACATGTGATCCCCATTTTCCTCAGAGAGAGCGAAAAGGTCAGTCACCGGAATCTTCCAAAAGCCCTGCTGAACTGTTGGTGGGTGGAAATGCTCTTGCTTCAGGATCCTCCTGACCAGGAATTGACCAGCCTGACGAAACTGCTTTTTCATCCGGAAAACCGGAGATTTGTCGTTGAACAAAGTGAGGGAGCGTTTGTAGAAGAGATTGTAACATTGGAAAAAGAATACCCTGAGTTGTGCCTTGATCCGTGGTGGTTGAAATTTTCAGAAATGCTGACCCGTTTTAAAGATCCGTTGATTCAAACCGAAATGATTTTCTGCTTCGCACAGCACATGAGACTCCAGAGCATCATCGAGTTTGAAACTACTGAGCCTCTATTTGTTGAAAAAGAAGCTGCTTGGCGAAGGAAAGCCATGGTTGATTTTTACAAGGCTTTTTTCCCCGAAGAAAAACAAAAAAAACTGCTCGTCGGATTTGCGCAAGGAAGAGATGACGTTGCCAACTACATTGAAAAACAATTGAAAACACTTTTCGTCCAATCGATGAAACGTGTGGAGCGACATGTCTGCAATGAGGGAAGATCAAAGTCTCTTAATCGACTGCTCCACCATCTGGGTCATACAAAGAAAACAGAAGATAATCACCAGCAATTGCAACAGTTTCTTGAGCCCCTGCTTGATTCTGTCTTTCAGCGCGTCCCGATTGAAGACAGGAGGGTTTTGAATAAACTGAGAAACAAAATTCCTCTGAATGCCCTCGAAAAAATCCAGGCTCGCAGCATTTACCTGGATCATCAAAATTTAAAAAAAGTCAGCGAACAAATTCTAGAACACGCCCAGCAAGATAAGACGAAACTGCATTTTCTAGAAAACGTGATTCTAAAATCACGCATTCAGGTTGCGGGAGATGTTCTCGAAAATGTTATTTTCAAGTACCACTTTGAACGGAATTTCGAAAAGAAAACACACCAGATTCAACTTCCAATTTCAAAAAGCCTCAGCATCCCCAGACCTTCAGTGATCATCAGGCACCAACCCAAGTCAGACCTTTGGAAGTTCCTGGCCATGGTCCCCCGAACCGGAACCAAACAGGCAAGTCGTGGAAACGCGCTGGAAATGTTCGAAGCCAACATGACTGAGGGCATTGCACGATGTGTCTTCAGCGGTTACATCGGTTTCACCACAAGAGAAATGACCTCTTTTCAGAAGGAGGCTGCACGTATGGCAACCCCGGTGACGAACAACCCGTTTGCCTCTGATGACGCTCTAAACCTGGCACAATCCATTCAGGCATTTTTTCAACCACATTCTTTGTCACCAAGTGAAGTACTTCAAAATCTTCACTATGTCAGGGAGATCTTCATGGTTTGCAATGCAGACCGTTTCATGAACATAGCCCTGATTATCCGTGACAATTTAGGTAAAATCTTCGTGATCGACTATGATCTTTCAGTGATTCCTTATAAATCAAGAAACAATGAAGTGATCGGTGAAGAGCATCAACCTCCGGAAGTGTTTTTCAATCGATTGAAAACTTCAAAAGCACGAGAATTTTTTCTGAAGGAAGTTGGAAAACTTAAAATTCCCCTGGATTTAAAACGCCCACCCCATTTCGGATTCTGGATCAACACGAGGAATTTTAAAATTCCTGTAAATTCGAAATACCATCGGATTTATCTCGAAGGCATCATGCAAAGCATTTTACCGGTCGAAGGGAAATTCGCTCCATGGTCTCCATATTCTCCAAAAATCGAAAAAACTTTTGATGAGATTGGGAAAAAAGCCATCGAACAGCATCATGAAAAGCTTGAACAGGAACGAAAACGAAGAGAAAAAGAACTCCAGAGGGTTCAAAGGGATTCCAGGAAATATCTGGACAAAGTCCTGAAAGAAAGAGCCGCAAGAATCAAGGAACTCGAGGGATGAATCAGGATGAGGATACAACCATCCAAAAACTTACCCCTGGAATCTGGCATGGGAGAGTCATTCGACATGAACATAATGAAGTCCCTGGACAAATCATCCTGATCGAAGATCGGGAATATTTTTTCCCTGAAAACAATCCTAGTATTTTTTTTAGGGAAGGTTCCTGGGTCCAGATAATCGTTGATGATCAAGGGAATCAGGAACTTAAGTTAACCCAGGAAACCAGCATCTCACCTACCTCTTCCGGCGACATCTTACGTTGGCGAAGACCCGGACAAAATCCATCCCGTATGCACCTTTTGAAAAAAAGGCATCAGCTTTTTCTCGAAACTAGAAAGTGGTTCGATCAAATGGGTTTTATTGAAACAGAAACACCTTTGATGGTTCAGGCTCCCAGTCCCGAAGCACAATTCTCCTTGATGCAAGTTCATGGAGAAACAAGAGAAAATGAAAACTTTCCCCAAATGCCTAACGCTTTTCTGATCACTTCACCCGAATATCAAATGAAAAGGATGCTGGTAGGTGGTTTCGAAAAGATTTTTCAAATCTGTCGTTGTTTTCGGAATGGAGAAATAGGACCTCTGCATCACCCTGAATTCACCATGCTTGAGTGGTACCGGGCTCATGGAAGTCTTAGGGATGTGATGAATGATGTGACTCAACTTTGTCGGTATCTTTCAACAAAAGTCTCAGGAACGTTTCCAATGACCGACCAATCATGGCCCATTCTAAAGGTCAGGGATTTATTTCAGGACAAGTTGGGAATTCGTCTAACAGGGAGAGAGAGCCCTCAAGAACTTTTAGCTCAGGCGCAAGATTCTGGGATGAGTACAGTTGTTGAAGATCTTACAGAATCGAATCCTGATGAATTGACTTATGAAAGTGTTTTTTTCAGGTTGTGGGACCAAATCGAGCCTGAACTTGGAAAAGAAGGTCCAGTTTGGGTCTGGGAGTGGCCGTTGCCTTTGGCAAGTCTGGCCCGCCCTCTTCCAGATTCTCCAGGATTCGCAGACCGTGCAGAATGCTATGTGAATGGCATTGAACTCGCCAATGGCTTTGGAGAACTTACTGATCCCGAAGAACAACTAAGACGCTTTCAATCAGACTTGGAACTCCGAGAAAAGACATCCCGGCAACCTGTCCCGCTAGACCATAAATTCCTCCAAAGTCTTAAGGAAGGTATGCCCCAATCGGCTGGGATGGCTCTTGGTCTAGACCGCCTACTACTATGGCTGACGGGTACAAAAAACATTTCTCAGGTTCTTACTTTTTCTTGGGAAGAAATCTAAGCAGAATGGATTATGTTTCGGTTTTGGAAAGAACTTTGGTTCATAACTTCCTCCATTTCCTGATTCCTGCACTCGCGACATGGATCTTTTACCGAAAGGATTGGAGAAGTTCCTACATTTTTTTGATGCTCACCATGCTGGTAGACTTGGATCATTTGATTGCAGATCCAATTTTTGATCCTCAACGCTGCAGCATTGGTTTTCATCCTTTGCATAGTGAAATCGCGATCACCATTTTTGCCCTCATGCTAATTCACAAAAAATTAAGGATTTTTGGTTTTGGTCTCCTGATTCACATGTCCCTTGACGGTCTGGATTGCGCCTGGATGGCTTCTTTTTCTCCAGGTATACCAAATTCTTAGGTGATCCCGGGATTCAACCTATTCTGATGATTCATTCAAATTCAGAGGAGGTTGTTCCACCTGTTTGGTGCTGTTATCCCCTCGGAAAAAATTCAGCCATTCAAAACGGAATACATCTCTCAGGATTCCTGGAGCCAGCGATAGAGGATTTGTGGATTTTTCGGGTTTGTCAATGGAACCCTGCAGCCTGAAATCCAGAGCAATCAGCCCTCCTTTATCAGTTCCTGTAAGAATTGTCCCCAAGATGGGAATCCACCTGACTAACCTGGAAAGAATATAAGCTGGGGCGACACTGCCCTTGATATCCAGTTCATTTTTGTCTAAATCAATCCATCCTGAAAACACGATCCCACTGGAAAAACCTACCGCACTGGCTTCATGGATTGTATAGCGGTTGCCGGACACGCTGACTTTTCCATATCCTTCGTCATAGAAAACCCCATCTCCCAAAAGCTGTTCCAGTAAACCCGTAGGACTGATCAGAGAAAACACATCGACCAATAGAGGTGCTTCCTTGAGTGTGAAATTGCTGAGGCGGATTTCAGAATCATGAATGCTCAGGTTGTCTCCTTGAAAATTGCTGATCAACTCTAGCCTCCCTCCGGAAATCGCTTCAGTCAGATCCAGAAAACCGAATACCCCACCGGCATTTTCAGCTTCCAGGTCAAGTTTCCCATTTCCATTGGTGTCAGAACCAAAACGGAAGTTCAGAGGATTTTCTCCAATCATCCCATTCCCCTGAACTTCTGGAATGTTTCCTGAGTGAAGAACAGTAAAATTCGCATCGTTGAGTAAAGTTTGGTTGTCTCGAAACAATGCTCCACGATGTTCAGCATAGAAAGTCCCATTGTCCTCCAGCGTGCCTTTCAGGGTCCCCGAAAGAGAAATCGACGGGTTGATCTTCATTGCTTCGGAATTCAACTCGAATGACACCTTTCCGGTTTGGGGAGTCGCTCCAGAATTGGATGCTATCAACGGTTCCAGATTCAGTTTGGAGCCTTCCAACATCATTTTCAGCGAACCGTCCTCTTCGTTTGAGATCCGTATTTGATCCACATTCGTTCCCGGGGCAAGAAAATCAGTGATTTCAATTTCACGGAATGCTCCTTCTTCATCCAGAATCACACGCGATTTCAGTCTCAACTTCTGATTATCGATTTCAATGAAAGGGATTGATTCGATTTTTCCCTGGCTGATGTTGGCCCAACCCCGAAGAACTGCTGCTTCTCCTGGAGGTTTCTTTAAATCAATCCAGGGAATCGAGATGTCTGCTTGATCCAACCCTAACTGGAGTGCGATACGGTTTTGTGAGTCTGCAGATTCTGCAATTAAAAGATCTGCGGAGGCCTGTCCACGGACATCCAAGTTGGATAAATGTCCCAGGAGGTCAGCCATTTCCTCAGATAAAGGCGCAATCACTTTTGTTCTTGAGGGGTTTTTACCTTTTTTTCTGAAATCAAATTCCACATCAGCCCCGGAAAGTTCACCTATCCCGTAAACGCGGACATTTTCCGAATCCGCATCAACTTCCACCGTGCCATTTCTCATTTCCAAATCGAGAGGCATTCCACTTAAACGAACCTCCTTCACATTGGCTTTCGCGGTGAACCTAAAACCCTCGTCAATCTTATTTCCAAGAGGAAACACCATCCCCAGATCTAAATCGACATGACCGGAAGATTCAGTAAAGGGAAGCATCTCCTGCTTCAGAACAGCCAGATCTGGGTGTTCCAGGAGATCCAGGGCTTCGGCCAAAGGCCCCGAACTTTTTAAATAAATACTCGCACGGGGGCTTCCCGTCCTGAGAGGAGCAAATAATAGTTTTCCATGGTTTAGTTGGAGTTGACCAACCCTTCCCCGGGAGAGTTTTATCTCTACCTGATCCGGGATGATTTTTACGATGGCGTCAACTTCATTCCCTGGGGGCAGGTTTTTATAAAACTGAATGTTTGAATCTTTTACCTGCAAAACACTCTCAAGCGACTTCAACTGCATCTGTTTTGATGGGTCTTGCTCCAATAGTAGATTCAAGCTTCCTTCTTCAACTCGTCCACCGGATAAACGATCAACCAGCCACTGACGAGTTTCTGAAGCAAGGGACGGATGCCAAACCCTGGAAAGAGAATCCACTGCCACCTCATAAGATTTTGCCTGAAGTTCGATGGTCTGAAAATGTGTTCCGTCCCATTTCAATGCGGCCTGAGCCTCAATTCGACTCAAATTATCGAATTCAAGAACAAAATCATCCGTATTTAATTCGGAACCATTCCAGCTGCTGGAAAATTCGAGTTTCCTGAGAGGTGTTGATATTTCAGATTCCCCAAGTAATAGAGTCCCATCTCGTAGATCAAGTTGTGAACGCATTTGTTTGATCTTCAATTTCGGACCCATCTCAAATTTCAATTCTCCATGGGCCTGTTTGAATCCTCCTGTGAAATCAGGAAAAGACTTGTTTTCAAATTCTACCGAGACATTTTCGAAGGAAATCTTTCCTGAGACATTTTTCAAACCCGGAAGCGCAGCTTTTTGTTGAGAAGGAATCAGGTCCACCCGCGTTTCGAGTTTTCCGAAACGTTTTTCTCCCTTGCTTCCCCGGAGGGATATTTTCAAACCCTCTGAAACGTCTTTGGCCGAATCTGAAATCCAGGAACCCAGTGCAAGAGGATAAACCTCGATGAAGAAACTCCCCTCAGGAGAACCTACGGGGTTATCAAGATAACCTGAACCGTTGGCTCTCAATCCATTTTTCATGGATCCGCGCAACCTTTGGATCTCAAACCGATCTTCTTTGGAATTCCAGGATCCTTCCAGTCGCGCACCATCAAATTTTTGCTTACCCAAACCGGGAAGAAGAATATTTCCTGGAGCAAAATTCAGTTTCATGCTGATTGAGTCAGGGAGGAGATACTGATCAACATTGAAGCTCAGGCTTCCTGAAACTTCGGAATCCGACCAACTGACCCAATTCCCGGCTGGAATCCATTCTGCCAGCAAAGGCCAACTGACTTTACCAAGGCGAAACTCCCCAACCCCTTTTTGCTTCTTAATATTCCATTTACCCTCAAAGGAGGATTGACTTGTTTTACTACCTTCTAAAAGGTCAAAAGCTGCCCGGACAATAACCGTTTCCTGGCTCCTTTGTGTTTCCAGCCTTACTTTTTCCGTTTTTATGATTCGGCCACTGTTCTCATTGAAAATTTCAATTTGAGCATCGTTAAGAATGACCTTTTGTAATTTTTGAAATTGCTCCGGAAGTAAAAAATCCTTTTCTTGGTTTTCAAAATTTTTCAAACCTCCTACAGCAAAGACAGGGAAACCTATATGTCTCGGATTCCATCGCAGCTTTGGTTTTTCGAGACGAATCACTAGGGGGACCAATTCGGCCCTAATAAGTTCCAGGGGATCAAGACCCACCTCCATTTCAGGCAGTAACAAGTTCCCCCCTGGAGTTCTTAACTCCGTTTGGTAAAGAATCACTGCCAAGGGACTCTCCCAGTCTGACCAGGTCAATCTTGCCGATTGGACATCAATGAATATCTCACGTTCGGGCATAGACAGCGCCGAGGAAATTCCTTTGGAAACCTCTGCCATCGACATGCGGCCTTCACTCAACCTCCAAAACAGAATCGATGTCCCCAAAATCAACAAGAGCACACCCAAAACAAAGAGACTCAAAAACCAGAGAAAAAGGCGATACATCACTTGTGGAATAGTCATGAATCCAACTGTATCAATGCTTATGATTCATTCGAATTGATGAAATTAAGACCCAGTTCCAATCTTTACCAACTCCAGCTGACGAAATATTTTTTTTATCTGAAAGAAATAGTAATGATGAAAAGGTTTGTATGGGAACGATTTCACGTGAATAATCATTTTCCGTGATCATCAACGCATTGGAAAGGTCTGAAAACCAAAAGCCTCTCTAAGTCGTAATTTCTGTTGCTAAATAATTGAAAAAATGGAAGTATTTGATTCTTTAAAATTCATGTTTTTCTCATATCTCTGAATAAAATTGAATGTTTGATCGACTTTTCACGATAGCTTTCTTTGTCCTTCTCCCATTTCAACTATTGGGAAACAATGAATCTTATTTACTTGATTTTACCCAAATTCAAGGCAACGCACTCGACTGGTTTGAGGAACGCGGTTGGGAAGAACAAGTGGACATGGATAAGATGAATCCAAGATTTGAAAACGGTTCATTGGTCATTGAAGCGAAAGATGATGTTTCAGGAGTTTTTTTCAAGGATTTCCGCACTGAATCTAAACGTCTGTCGGGGATAAACCGGATTCGTATCAACTGGGGAGTGGAGCAATATCCTGAAGGAGCAGACTGGTCCGGTCCGGTTGAAGAAAAGAGGAATGTCAGGAACGCAATTGGTGTAATGATTTTTTTTGGAGATGAAAATCAGGAAAGCGGATCGGTTTTCATACCTGACATCCCCTATTTTTTAGCCTTATTCCTCGGGGAAAAGGAGCGTCCCGGAAAGGCTTACCTTGCCAATTATTGGCAAAAAGGAGGCCGTTATTTTTGCATCTCTTGTAATGGAAATGTTGGTGAATTTATTTCAGAAATGGATATCCCCAATACTTTCAAAGACCAATTTGGTTTCGACCCTCCACCAATTACCGGGATTGCGATAGATGCAGATGCAACCAACACGTCTTCAAAAAATGGAAGACATTCCAAAGCTTACATCAAGAAAATAGAACTTCTTCCCTGATTACCTGGTCTGGTAATTCTTCTTAAAGCAATGTAAATTCGTTCTCTATCCATTTTTTAGAGATAATTTATAAATGCTCTTTTTCCAACAGTTTTAGCAAATACAGCTCATTTCTTGGTTTCCTAATTTTTTGGAAACCCCAATGTTATTTATGGATCAACAACGGAACTCAAAATCAAGCATTTGGCAAACGTCATTTGGTTTTGAAGACGTAAAATGTCTGATCGTCTGCCGCGGGCCGGTGCGTCTGGAAACAATGCAGACCTTCGAATCCATGGGAGCTTCTTACGGGATCCTGCTTTCCGAAAAAGACAGTATTGTTTATCCCCAGACCCTTGCACCGGAATTGCGTTGGATAGGAAAAAGAAACGGAAAAGTTCACCATGTCGCTGATTACATGGGGGCCTCACGGGAAGAAAAGGAACTCAGAATCGAAGAAATACTGGGAATCTGTTCCAGACATTCATACACCCATCTTTTTGCCGGATATGGTTTCATGGCGGAAGATGCAGATTTTATCCAGGCTGTGGAAGATGCAGGAGTGGTGTTTGTCGGCCCCTCATCAAGAGTCATTCGAAAAGCAGGATCGAAAGACGAAGCAAAGCAACTTGCCCGCAAACTTGGAGTTTCAGTCACTCCTGGAGAAGACAGGATCTGCGCCCTGACCCTGATCCGCAAAGCAGGAGAAAATCCTTTAGAACAATTTAAAACTTGGATTCAACAACACCAACTTTTACTCAGTAAACAGTTTGAATCGAAACCTCTGGAAGAGCAGGCCAATGAACTGATACAAGCTGCTTCCTCAAGGCAGATCGAATTGATCAGCATCGAAGAAATCCAGCAGGAAACACAAATTCAACTTGGAAAACTATGGCAGGAATTCCCTGGGCGGAGAATCCGTTTGAAACATGTCGGCGGGGGTGGAGGCAAAGGTCAGCGTGTAATAAACCATCCTGAAGAAGCATCGGATGCAGTGATGGAAGTGCTCTTGGAATCCAAGGCAACCGGCCCAGGCGACAACAAGAATTTCCTGATTGAAGTCAACATCGAGAACACACGGCACAACGAAATCCAGTTGATTGGCAACGGTTCCTGGTGCATCGAATTGGGAGGGAGGGATTGCTCCCTACAAATGCATGAACAAAAACTTCTGGAAGTTTCTTTAACCGAAGAAATGCTGGAAGAAGCAATGCATCAGTACCATGCTTCCGGAAAAAACCAGGAGGCAAAAATCTTATCCAAAGACCTTACCATGCTTCAATCCATGTCCAGCCAGGCACAGGCTTTTGGAGAAGCTTTGGAACTGGATTCGGTTTCCACCTTCGAGTGTATAGTCGAGAACGATTCCCATTATTTCATGGAAGTCAACACCCGTATCCAGGTGGAGCACCGGATCACGGAAATGGTTTATGGACTCGAATTTCAAAATCCTGATAATCCGGAAGATTCTTTTGTCTGTGAATCCCTCGTGGAAGCAATGCTGCTTATTGCCTGTCATGGTCCCCGCCTCCCTAAACCGAAGCGGATTCCAAGAACGAATTCATCGGTGGAGGCACGGATCAATGCAACCAATGCCGCACTTCGTCCCCATGGAGGAGGCCTATTGCGTTTTTGGTCAGAACCCGGCCCTAATGAATTGAGAGATGATCAGGGTATCGGCCTGCGTAATCCAGACACGGGCTTGCTTCAACCTTACCATCTGGCCGGAGCCTATGATTCCAATGTCGCCCTCTCCATCACCCAAGGTCATTCACGTCAAGACAGTTTGGAACAACTGGCGGAAGTGCTCCGCACCATGGAAGTCCGAGGGGTCGACCTTCAGTTGAATACCGGTTTTCATTATGGTCTGATCCACTGGATTTTGGGGCAGGACGCCATGCTCAGGCCCAATACCCGATTTGTCCAGTCCTACCTTGCACTTGCAGGAGAGCTTTCAAGGATTTCAGGTCGTGTCAACCTGGAAATGGTCTGGAATCAATTGATGAAAAAAACGGAACTAAATTTGGGGAAAGAAGCATCCGTCATTCTTCAGCGTAAAAAAAGCCTGCTACTCCGCCCCATCGGAATTTTGCTCCAAGACCCTCATCTTTTGATGGGTTGGCTGGCTCCGAGAAATCCCAGGCGTTGGGATCATCAGGAAGGTGTATTCCGAATGCTGAGAAATCCCTTCGAAATTCTGAGCGAATTATACCATTACCTCCGCCTTGAACCCCGATCCAACGCCTCTCCCGTTGAGCAAATTTGGGAAGACGATCAAAAACTGCTTCAAGAAGGATTAGAATTTTACCAGAATTTGAAGCAACGAATCGGCGCATCTGAAATCAACTGGCTCGAATTACAAACATTACTCGATTCAGAAAACGTTCAATCTCATGAAACTAAATCAGTAGAACATATAAATAACAATAAATTAGAACTGGAAAACAATCCTGATTTTCTGAAAAGGATCGAAGCATCGCACAGGGGGTTTCAAATCGGCTTGGACCTCCTTCGCTTACCGGTGGCCATCGGTGAAGAAGCAGGGTTTTATGAAATGAGAGGAACTGCTGATCTTGAAGTAGAAATTCCGGATAAATTCAACGACCCTGAAACCTTTGAGCAACTGATCTCTGAACTCGTACCCTCACCTCCGACTCAGGGAGATGAAATCATTGCCTGGTCTGGAGGGACATTCTATTCCCGGGAAACGCCTGAATCAGAATCTTATGTGAACACTGGATCCCGTGTAAAAACAGGTGATGTCGTTGGACTTCTGGAAGTGATGAAGATGTTCAATCCAGTCCGAGCAGAATGTGATGGAACGATTCGGGAAATCTGCCTTGATGGAAGCCTTGGAGTCAATGTAAGCCGCGGTCAAACCCTTTTCCGTTTGGACCCGGATCACCCCCTCCAAAAGGAAACCAAACAGGAACGTGAAGAAAAAGAACGTGAAGTCACCCTCCGCCTGATGAACTGGAACGAAGCTTCCTGAATCCATTCTCAACGGCATGATCGAGTATCAGGTTTTTCATCAGGATGGCAATGCACGTGCAGGAAAATTGGACTCCCCCCACGGCAGCATCCTCACTCCGATCTTCATGCCGGTCGGTACCCTGGGAACGGTCAAAGCCGCAACTCCGGAAGAACTGAAAAAACTTGGGACTCAGATTCTTTTAGGAAACACCTACCACCTTCATTTGCGTCCAGGAGATGAACTGATCCGTGAACTCGGCGGATTACATCAGTTCATGAATTGGGATGGACCTATTCTTACCGACAGCGGAGGATTTCAGGTTTTCTCCCTTGCTAAACTGCTTAAACGTGAGGAAGAGGGAGTAATTTTCCGAAGTCACATCGACGGCCGGGAAATCAAGATCACCCCGGAATCCTCGATTGGCATCCAGCAGAATCTTGGCTCCACCATCATGATGTGCTTCGATGAATGCCTGGAATTGCCGGCAAAACGTGAAAGAATCCAAAGCTCTCTAGAACTCACAACACGCTGGGCAAAACGATGCAAGGATTCCCGAACTTCTGACCAGGCTCTGTTCGGCATCATCCAGGGAGGGGGGGAAGAAGATCTTCGTGAAGAAAGTCTTCAGCAACTTCTTGAAATCGGCTTCGATGGTTACGCCATCGGAGGCTTAAGTGTTGGTGAGAGTAATGAAGATATGTATCGGGTCACACGCCACATAGCTCCCCAAATGCCGTCAGACCGTCCGCGTTATTTGATGGGAGTGGGAGAACCCCGAGATCTGTTGGAGGGGGTCGAAGCAGGGGTAGACATGTTCGATTGCGTGCTTCCGACACGAAACGCAAGAAACGGCTCCCTTTTTACCAGCCGGGGAAAAGTTTCCATCAAACAGGCCCGCTACCGGGAAGATCCGGAGCCTCTTGACCCGGATTGTCACTGTGAAACCTGTCAGCATTACAGCAGAGCCTACCTCAGACATCTTTATCTTTCAGGAGAAATCCTCGGGATGCGCTTGAACACCCTGCATAATCTCCATTTTTTCCTGAATCTGATGCGGAACGCGAGAGAAGCGATCCTTGAAAACCGCTTTTCTAAGTTCAAAAAAGACTTCCTGGAACAATATCTTCAGGAAGGATCAATGTGATTCAAGGAAAGCAGAAAGGGGATAAAACCTAAAATTTTCCAAAATAATGGTTTGAATTAGAAAATGTGCGGACGTTTTGCCCAGATCCGGGAGGAAGAAGAATTGATGAAAAGCCTCTCGGTGCATCATTGTGAAGTGAGTGTTGAAACCAGTTACAACATAGCCCCCGGTGCGGATATTTCCATTATCCATCAACAGGATGGCAGACGTGTGCTGGATTCAAGAAGGTGGGGTTTAATTCCGTTCTGGGCCAAGGAGGGAGGACGCGGAATGATCAACGCGCGTTCGGAAACAGTCTCAGAAAAACCGAGCTTCCGACATGCTTTTTCAAAAAGACGTTGTCTGATTCCCAGCAGTGGGTTTTATGAGTGGGAAAAAACTGAAAATGGGAAACAACCCTGGTTCATCAGTGGCAAGAATCAACCTCTCGTGTTCGCGGGTATCTGGGAGCAATGGAAATCCCCGGAAGGATTTTCAGTGAAAACCTGCGCCATCCTCACCTGCGAAGCAAATGAACTGATGGCTCCCATCCATCACCGAATGCCGGTCATTCTTCAGGAAAAAGAAAGGAACATTTGGTTGGATCCGCAACCCAAACTGGATCTGAAATCTTTGCTCCGACCCTGTTCCCAGGAATTACTTCAGGCCTGGCCTGTTTCTTCGAGGGTAAACCGGCCTGTATTCAATGAACCCGATTGTTTTGCGCCAATTTAAGAATAACTCAACTCTCTTCGGTGATCTTCACTGAGTCTGAGTGACCTAATCGGAACATCCCGTCCTGCCCCGTTCCCTCAAAGGGCAATCGGCATTGGTAATAGGTCCTTTGTCTCGGAGGTTTGAACCTCAAGGTCAATTGAGCCATTTTCGCTACCGGTGGAACACTTCCCTTTTGCGCGCTGAGGCTGATATACATTAAATTGATGGAGTTGAACATCACCACCGCCTTGAATTGATGGCGGGTTTTCTGATCTCCGACTTTTCCGCTGACCTCAAGTTCGGTTCCGACAGCAATCTGCCTGGATGTAGTCACCACAACCGCAGGGTTGTCAGAATTGAATCGTAACTTCTCCCGAATGCGGATGAGGGCATCCAGTTTTTCTTTTTCAAGGTCACCCTGTTCCAGAACCATCTTTTCAAAATTGACAATGTTATCCGTCAATTGAGCGAGTTCCTTTTCCTTGGTATCCCTTGAGAGTTCCCAGAGGTATTCCGCCTCAAAATCAGTTAAGAGGTATTTGGTTTTAGCCTTCAGAATCAGATGATCCTTGGCAAGATCAAGCAAGAGTTGCTTGAAAGGAGTGATATCATCCTTATGGGGTGTAAAGAAAATATTGAGATTCCCACGGTCGGTATCTTCCCAGAATGATGGTCCGGCAAAACGCATCATTCCTTCGGTCATTCCCAACACTCTGTAAAAGGTCGCTTCTCCGAGGTCATCCAGATCGTCAAGGATATCTTTAGCAATCCTTTCAACAAATTGATCAACCTTTTCATGATGGTAAAACAATGCGAGTCCGAACTGAATCCACCTTACTCCATTTTGGATCATGATTCCCTGATCCAAATCCTCCTTGTTGAAATCGGGCGGATTATCGACCTGGAGAATTTCATTGACCAGTGCGGTCTGGATTTCCATGTCCCAACGGTCATTATAGATTTGTTCCAAGAGTTTCTTCATTTCACAGGCAATAACAGCCACGTTGAAATAGACGGAAGGAACTCCAGCAAACTGCCTCGCGATCTCAATCCCATACATGCGGAGATACATAAAACATTTTTTGACCTGGTCGATTTTCTTGTGTTCCACCAAGTGAAAAATGAATTGTCCGTAAAAGAAGGCAAGGTTGTAAATATTTCTCGGCTCGTTGTTCCTCAAGGCGTGTTTGATCGCCATCCGAAAAAAAGTATTGAATCGAATGATAACGATCTCCACGATTTCTTCTTCCTCACATTCGATGGCGGTTTGACCGATTTTCGCAACTTCTCCAGCAATCATCGAAGAAAGATCAAACTCACCTAATTCCATCAGTTTGATGTAGTTGTTGTTCATCAATCGGAAACACTTCTGCTCATAAAAACTGCGGGTTCGTTCCATTTCCTCGTATTGACCGACCAGTGTTTTGAAGGAGATATCCGATCGCACTTTTTGGGTCACCCTGAAGAAATCCGGATGGAGATAAGGTTTGATTTTCAGGTAATTGCGCATGGTACGACCCATGTCATAAATGATATCGCCTTTGAGTTCTTTAAATGAGACATATTCGAGAATGTCGTCAAGTTGATTCAGCGATTCAAACATCGTGTATTGTTGACTTGCGACCACACTTTCATTCTTCACCAGGGCATGGTTCCTTGGAGTCACCAGACTCTTAATCAGATCCATGTTGTTGCCGTATATTTTGGCGATAATGTTGGTTGGTTTCGTATAGCGGAGAATGAAAAAGATATATGGAAAAGCAACGATGGCGCAGAAAGACATCAAAAAATGAGAGTTGAAAACCCTGCTGGATTCCCTCACCAAACCGATTTCTCCATAAAGTTTGATAACTCCGGCATGGGCTCCCGAGGCAATCAGAAACCACACATAGATCAAGCTGGTCAGATCTTTCATGTAAAGATCGATCAGTTTTGGAATACTTTGTGAGGCAATGGAGATGACCAGAATCAAGGTGCCCAGCACCATCGCCAAAATGGCTTGCCAGACTTCAGGGGCAAAACCGATATCCACTTCGGCAAATTCTCCGGGTTTCGAACCCGAAAGCGTCTCGATGAGACTCACATAGGGTTCGAATAAAAAGCGGTCAAAGATGATATCCAAAAGGGTGATCAGCAAGACACAGCCAATCAGGGCTGCAGTCGAACGATTTTGGTCCGCAAGAGCAATCAGCCGGTAGATCAGAAAACTTGAACCGCCTTCGGAATCTTCTGCGTTTCCGGAAGCATTCCCTTTCAATTCACTTTCCGGATTTTTAAGTGTCTCTTCCATATTCAACTAATAATTAAGTCTCTAGAACATTCAAGAAATGCTCATTCTGCAAAAAAACATAATTTCTTACAAGATATCGATCGGGATCAGATATTCATTTTTCGGGGATGACACTTACTCCTGGAAGTTCTTTCCCTTCCAGAAACTCCAGTGAGGCTCCTCCTCCCGTAGAGATATGGGTGATCCTATCCTGCATTCCAAACTGATTCACGGCAGCTGCAGAATCTCCTCCTCCAATGATGCTCACCGCACCTGCGTCAGTAGCTTTTGCCAGAGCTTCCGTCACTCCCCTCGTTCCTGAAGCAAAAGCAGGGTACTCAAAAACTCCCATCGGTCCGTTCCAAAGAACGGTTTTGGAATTTTGAATGACTGAACCGAACTGTTTTACACTTTCCGGACCAATGTCGAGAATTTTCCACCCCGCTTGGACCTTATCCTCAACTTTCAGGAATTTCGTTTCCACTTCCTGAAGAAGTTCCGGAGCCGTACAAACATCCACTGGAAGGTGAATTTTGACTCCGGATTTTTTTGCTTCATCCAGAAGATTTTTTGCCGTTTCCAGAGCATCTTCCTCAAGCAAAGAATCTCCAATTTCCATTCCCTGTGCCTTGAGGAACGTGTTGGCCATCCCTCCGCCAATGATCAGCGCATCAACTTTTTCCATCAACCGTTCAATCACAATGATTTTGTCGGAGACTTTTGCTCCGCCCAGGATCGCAGTAAAAGGCTTTTGGGGATCCAACACCGCGGCTCCCAGGAATTCCAACTCCTTGCGGATCAGGTAACCTACTGCACGGTCCTCCATCAATGCTGCCACTCCAGCGGTGGAAGCATGGGCCCGGTGCGCCGTTCCGAAAGCATCATTGATGTAAACCTCTCCAAGCCTGGCCAAAGCTTCACAAAACTGTGGATCGTTTTTGGTTTCTCCCTGATGAAACCTCAAATTCTCAAGGAGCAGCAGTTCTCCTTCTTCCATCTGCGAAACCATTTTCTCAACTTCACTGCCGATGCAGTCAGGAGCCAAACTAACGTTTTTCTCCAGAAGCAAAGAAAGTTCTTCAGCCGCCGGCTTCAAACTCATGCTTTCCACGCGTTGTCCTTTGGGGCGTCCAAGATGCGACATCAGAATGCATTTCCCTCCCGATTCGATGATTCTCCGGATCGATGGAAGAGCAGCCGCGATTCTGGCATTGTCGGTGATCTTCTGATTTTCATCCAGGGGTACATTGAAATCAACCCGGATCAATACCCGCCTTCCCTTTAAATCAAGGTCTTCTATGAATTGACGTGCTTTCATTTATTCTCTTAAAAATCGGAGGTGAAATTTGAATGAATCCTTCTCAGTGAAGCAACTTCCTGCGGGTCTGAAAAATCTCAGAGTTGAATAACCCCGATGAAGCCTAACGACTTTGGCTGGTTACGTTCTCAACAACCTAGGCTTACTTACGTTTATGATTCATCCCCTTTTAGAAAAAACAGAATCCTTCTCAAAAAGGAGAGAGTTTCATGATCCCAACTACAGGGTTATTTTCAAGCCGAGTTTCCCCGAAGAACAGAAATGATGAATTCCTGAATCAGGACTTGGATTTCGAACCCGGGAAACCCTTCAGTTTTGCTCTGAAATCCGGGAGGCCTGTTCACGGAGAATATTTTTGCGGATCTTCCCTGTGGAAGTTTTGGGCAGTTCCTGGAAGATGATGGTTTTGGGAACTTTGAAACCCGCCAGGTGCTCCCGGCAAAAACGGATCAGTTCTCCTTCACTGATTGAACTTCCAGGTTTGAGGGTCACAAAGGCACATGGTGTTTCCCCCCATTGCTCATCGGGTCTTGCCACCACTGCGACCTCAAGGACATTGGAATGTCGGTAAAGCGTATTCTCGATTTCCACCGAACTGATGTTTTCTCCTCCTGAAATGATGATGTCTTTGGCCCGGTCCTTGAGTTCGATGTACCCGTCAGGATGTCTGACCCCAAGATCTCCTGAATGAAACCAGCCTCCCCGAAAAGCTTCTTGGGTTGCTTCAGGATTTTTAAAATAGCCTTTCATCACAAGATTTCCCTTCATGAAAACTTCTCCCAAAGTTTGACCATCCGATGGAACTTCTTTCAGAGTTTCAGAATCTGCCACCATCAGGCCCTCCAACCCAGGATAATTGACCCCCTGCCTTCCCTTTTTCAGGGCCTGATCCGTAGGACTCAATTCATTCCATTCTTCCTGCCAGGCACTGACCACCGAAGGTCCATAGGTTTCTGTCAGCCCGTAAACATGCGTCACCTGAAAACCCATTTCCTCCATCCTTGCAATCACCGGGGGCGGCGGTGGAGCCGCGGCAGTCATGATCTGGACCTGGTCTGAAAGGACGCGTTGGTCCTGATCCTCAGCATTCGCAATCATTCCCATCACAATCGGAGCACCGCAGAGGTGCGTCACTCCATGTTTGACAATGGAATCATAGATGTTGGCCGCGTTGACTTTTCTCAGACAAACATGCGTCCCTGCCAATAAGGTGATGGTCCATGGAAAACACCAGCCATTGCAATGAAACATCGGCAGCGTCCAAAGATAAACCGGATGCCTCGGCATCCCCCAGGCAAGGATATTGTCGATGGCTAAAAGATGTGCTCCGCGGCTGTGGTAAACCACCCCTTTCGGCTTTCCGGTGGTTCCGGAAGTATAATTCAGACTGACCGCCTGCCATTCATCCTCCGGGAGATTCCATTCAAAATCTTCATCTCCGGTTTTCAAAAACGCTTCGTAATCCATTTCCCCAAGCAGTTCTCCGCCTTCTGCCATCGGATCATCGATGTCAATCACCAGAGGAGGATCTTCCAGTTGTTGCAGGACTTTTTGGATGACTGGAGAAAATTCCCGATCCGTGATCAACACCTGAGATTCTCCATGCTCCAGAATGTAGGCCAGAGTTTCCGCTTCCAACCGAATGTTGAGCGCGTTCAACACTCCTCCGGTCATCAAAACGCCGAAATGAGCCTCGAGCAACTCCGGAACGTTGGGCGCCATCACCGAAACCGTAGTTCCCTGAACCACTCCTTTTTTCTTCAATGCTGATGCCAGTCGGGTACAGCGTTTGAGGGTTTCTCGCCAACTTCTTTTGATTTCACCATGAATAACCGCGGTCCGTTCAGGAAAAACCTCTGCAGTCCGTGTTAAAAAACTTAATGGAGTCAGGGGAGAATAATTCGCCTGATTTTTTGGGAGATTTTCTTCAAAAGGACTGATCTGAGACATGATGGATGCTAATTCAGAGTGTGAACGTGGATGCTAATATAATTTTATGTTTCAGGGTTGTCAAAATGGAGAGAATAATTCGATCAAAAAGTTTATAAATTCAATTAAAATGATTCCTGGAAAAATAAACACTCGATTTATTTATTTGTTTTAAATAAGGTGATTTCGTTGCTATTTCATTCTTAATAACCTTTTGGAGAAATCGTTCTAAAATCAGCATCAGATCATTTTTTGAATCCATTGCTAGAAAGGACTGATATGAAAAAAATCATAACCAAGTTGCAGAATGGGCTGCTCGCTTTATTGGCGACTACTGTGTTCTGCGGAGGCGCTGTTGCTTCAACCGATGTAAAATTTTCCCTGGACTGGAAATTTGAAGGTCCCTCGGCTCTTTTCTTCACCGGGCTTGAGCGGGGCTATTATGCCGCGAGCGGATTGAATGTTACCATCGATTCCGGAAAAGGCTCTTTGGATGCCATTCCCAAAGTTGCCTCAGGCACCTATCCGATCGGATTTGCCGACATCAATTCCCTGGTAAAATTCAAGGATAAGAATGCCGGAGCGAAAGTCATTGGAATCATGATGATTTATGATGCACCACCCTTTGCCATCATTGGCCGCAAAAGCCTTGGCGTTTCAAAACCAAAAGATTTGGAAGGGAAAATCCTTGGTGCTCCGGCACCGGATGGAGCCTATGCCCAATGGAAATCATTCGTTCTGGCCAATGGCATCGATGCCTCCAAAGTAACGATTGAAAATGTCGGCTTCCCGGTTCGTGAACCGATGCTGGCCCAGGGTAAGGTTCATGCCATCACAGGATTTTCCTTTTCTTCCTACATCAACCTTAAGTCCAAGGGGGTCCCGGCCAGCGATATTTCATTGATGCTGATGACAGAGAACGGATTGGACCTTTATGGAAACAGCGTGATCGTCAACACGGATTATGCCCGGAAAAATCCGGAAGTGGTCAAAGGCTTCCTCAATGCAACCCTGATGGGAATCCGGGATGTGGTCGCTGATCCTGCAGCAACGGTCAAATACGTGATCAAATACAACAATGTTGCACGTGAACCCGTTGAGCATGAAAGGCTTGAAATGGCCTTGAGAGACAATGTCGTTACAAATTATGTCTCCAGAAACGGAATCGGCGGGATCGACCGTGCCCGTTTCCAACGCGCCATCAAGCAGCTTGGCCAATCCTACACTTTCACAAGAAACGTGACTGTGGATGAGGTATTCACAGAAGAATATCTTCCTACCAAAGCCAACCGGATGATCAACTGAAGTTAGGTTTTTTACTTCGTGAACCCCTTCGTCGAGATCGAGAATGTCACCCTGAGCTACTCTGATGAGCTCAGGGAACCCGCCGTTCAAGATCTATCGATTTCTATAGAAGAAGGAGAATTCTCTGCCGTGGTCGGTCCCTCCGGCTGCGGCAAATCCACTCTAATGAAACTGGTAACCGGTCTCCTATTTCCGCAGGCCGGTCAAGTCAGGGTCGATGGGGCTCAGGTCGATTCCCCACTCAAAATCGCAGGGATGGCTTTCCAGAATCCGGTGATGCTTCCCTGGAGAAAAACCCTGGAAAACCTCCTGCTTCCCCTGGAAATCGTCTCACCTCACCGCGAACGTCTCCGGAAAGAAAAAAAAGCATATCATCAACAGGCCGAGGAATTGCTCAAAACAGTAGGGCTTGAGGGATGCGGAGACCAGTATCCCTGGCAACTTTCAGGCGGCATGCAGCAGCGTGCCTCACTTTGCCGGGCATTGATTCATGAACCCAAACTGCTGATGCTGGATGAGCCCTTTGCCGCACTGGATTCCTTCACCCGTGAAGAACTCTGGTGCGTGATGCGTGACCTTTGGCAACAGAAAAAATTCACGGTTATCCTCGTCACCCATGATCTTCCCGAGGCAGTTTTTTTAGCAGACCGAATTTTTGTCATGAGCTCAAGGCCCGGAAAAATCCTTGTGGAAAGAAAAATTGACCTCCCAAGACCCCGCGAGCTAGACCTATGCTTTACACCCGAATTCACTTCCATTGTTCATGAACTCCGTGGACACATTTCCGAGGCAAGGTCATGAACCCAAGTGGAAGTAAAATAAACTGGCAGAAACTCTCTCCCTGGCTTTACACCGCTGGATTGTTTCTGATTTGGGAGCTTTCCTGTTGGTTGTTTTCGATTCCAATTTATTTTCTTCCTCCTCCGACAGTAATCCTGCATGCCTTCCAGGAATTCCAAACGGCACTGTGGGAAAACTCGATACAAACCCTCTGGACGACCATCGTTGGGTTCGGCATCGCCATCGTCTTCGGAATGGTACTGGGACTCATCATTGGATGGTCTAAAAATATTTATAACGGAATCTACCCGATCATGGTCGGATTCAACAGCATCCCGAAGGTCGCTGTCGTTCCGATTCTTGTATTATGGTTTGGCATCGGCTGGATCCCTGCCGTTCTGACCGCCTTCCTGATTTCCTTTTTCCCGATCGTGGTCAATGTGGCCACTGGTCTCGCCACCATCGAGCCTGAACTGGAAGATGTCCTCCGTGCATTGGGAGCAAAAAAATGGGAAATCAATGTCAAAGTCGGGATCCCGCGTTCCCTTCCCTATTTTTTTGGATCCCTGAAAATTGCCATCACCCTGGCTTTTGTCGGATCCGTCATCTCTGAAACCGTTGCTGCCAACAAGGGAATCGGACACATGATGCTGATTGCCCAGGCCAACTTCGAGATTCCTCTCGTCTTTGCCGGACTTGTCGCCCTGGCAGTTGAAGGCATTGGCATGTACGCGATTATGGCGTTTATCGAAAAACGCATGACCGGCTGGGCCCACCGTTCAGGTTTTGCTCAGTAAACAAAAAGTTTTCGTTTTTTCAGTTAATAACCCTGTATCGCTTCGT
>OCVP010000328.1_pt1 | contig 21845 bp, 20 predicted proteins | sample 1539171 | NCBI WGS metagenome assembly OCVP01 (sample SAMEA51879418, study PRJEB22527) | metagenome
AAAATCACCTTCATGGCATGCCTTCAAACTGCTATGGCCCATAGTCATAGCCAGCAACAACATTGGTAAATACCATTTTTTTTTCTTCATAAGTTCGTTTCCTTAAGAATTGAAGCGCAACTAATATGTCCATATAAAATCAGGATGATGTCCTAATCATCTTTGTTATTTTCCTGTTTGGATTGGCAGAAGACTTGATAAGTTTTTGCATAATTCGCAGCCATTTCAGAGAAATGAACGGCTCCCATGAATGATTTCTCCATTTCTTTCAGGTCGCCTTCCTCTTTTTTCTTGCCAGATTCTTCCAGCAGGTAGCCTGACACAACAAGGAAATGCCCTGAGGCGTCGCTTATTTTTTTGCAATCCTCCTGCTTCCAAACCTTTTTGTCATTGGCAGAACTGAAGCCTGCGCAGAAAAATAAGACGACACCTATAACAATGATGACTTTTGACAGGACCATGAATTTTATTATTTTCGTAAAGAATCCGAGAGTTTTACTGCCATTCCCGTTGCTTTCCACTTAACTCTCGAATAAATAAACAAAAGTACCGAGGTTTGTTCCATGTCGAAAGAATAGTCCATGATGGTATCTCCTCCGACGGCCTCAGCTTCTTCCAGAAGAGCCTGATAACCTTTTCCTCCAAGAAGCACCATGCCGAACCAGAGGGTTGTCTCTCCGGAGGCATTCACTCTTTGGATGACTTGGTAATCTCCTGATTTCAATTCGAATTGGGTCACTGACTGAACTTTGCCAGGCATTTCGGTATTGACATAGACACATCCCGAGAAAAAGGGGATCAGACCTAGAATGATTAACGTGGAGAACATTTTCATAAATTTTCCTTTGATAAAAATCCTGAGATTGAACTATTAACAGTCCTCTTGAATTAATGCACATGGTCACAAAAAGGTCTACTCTGGGTTACATATTCATTGAATTGTCCAGACTTCTTTCGTTATTTTTTTTATTATTTACTTTTACCTTCAAAGGGTTTTCTTCAGAAATGTTAAAAGAAGAGAGATATCTTGAAGGAGATCAAGCCCAGGAGTTGATCATTTTATTAAAACAGGGGGCTTGAAGAAAAGAGATTAAGATAAATGGTAAGGATCAATTAGGTCTCAAATAAGGAGATTGATAATTTACAATATTAAAAGCTTCTTCATTTCCAGCGGTAACCCAGCATGACCCGGTTTCCTTCCACCCGCTGGTCAGGCATTTCGTCGAAGCTAAAGGTCTCACTCTGATCGGAAAAAGCCGCAAGGAACCATCCCGAGCTGGTTTCGAAGCCGATGCTGTAGCCGCTCCCGCCGGCCTGCTGAATGCCTGAATAGGCACTCATGGATTCGATCCAGGTCAGGTAATACTGGCCGCCGTGAACCCCAAGGTACAAGGGGCCCATCCAGATTTTGAGCTGAAGACCGATGATTCCACTTTTATAATATTTGTATTCGGATTTGGTCGGCATCGTACCTTCTCCACCGCTTTCATGAACCATCAGTGAAGTGGAGAGCCAACTCGAAAGCGGCCATTGATAGTCAAACGATCCGCCATAGACCGAGGAAGAATGATATTCCGTGTCATGGTTGGCATTGATCGGTTTGAGGCTTCCGCTTCCAAGACCCAGGGCAGGTCCTTTTCCGGGTTCTGCAGCAAGGTTCCTGGAGATTCCGAACGCGAGCAGAAAACAGAACAACAATTTCAATAAAGAGAGATGGGTAATGGTATGGTGCATCGATTTCCTCAAAAAATACTTCGAACCGATTTCATGCAGAAATCAGTCCGATTTCCATTCATGCAAAGCTTTCTTCGATGGCATCGGGGGTTTCTTCAAGCAGGCGTTTCCAGTCTGCATTTCGGGTCGGGTCACTGAATTCCTCAAAAACCTGTCGGAAGCCTGATGCCGCCTCTTGGAGTTGATTCTGGTAACCGTCCGCCAACTGCTCCGCAATCCTGCGGGATTCTTCCGGGAGTTCCGGTGAAATAGAAAGCTGTTTCATCAGTTCCTTTTGAACATAGTTATCGTTCATCACACCGAGCAGGTCCTGAAACTGTTTGAGGGATTTGACCGGAGCAAGGATTTCCGTCTTGGAGTAGAGTGGACGGAAAGCCTCGAGAAGGTAACGCAGTTTTTTACAGGTCTTTCGTAATTCATGAAAAGCGAGATGGGCTTCTTCGTCGGGAATTGCTCTGCCCTCTTTGAGGGACCGTTGCCAGAGCCTGCGGATCCGCCTGCTGGCCAGGGGCTTGATCTGCGAAGGTTCCTCCGTGTTCAGGTCAATGGAACTTTGTCCATGCAGAAAGGCATCCCAGCTTTGGCTGAACTTCTGGAAACGTTCCGATTGAAGATGGCTCCCAAGCAGGTTCTGCTCTTCATCACGGCGTCCTTCAAGCCAGCCAACCAGAGGTTTTAGGGATATCTCGCCAAACCGTTTTTTGAATTCCTCACTCCGCAGTTTCAGCAGGAAGACATCCAGGTCCCTTACAGCACTGGTCAAGCGGCTGAGCCAGGCGAAGTCTTCGAGGAAGGGCTTGATGACTGCTTCCGGGAAAGCCGATTTAAGCTGTGAAAGGATGGAACGGGAACGTCTGCAGGCAACCCGGAAATCATGAAGAAATTCGATGTCCTTTCCCCAGAGGGTTCCGGGAAGGTTGTTCTTCATGATCTCAAACTGGATCCTCAATACCCGGCAAACTGCTTCGGGAGCATGCAGATTGGAATGTAACGGTTTCCGTTCGTTTTTCGGTTTTTTCCCTTTCCCCAATTCCAGGAGGTTGAGGTAATGGTCAAAAAAATCGTTTTCTAGAGGAAGCAGTCCGATCCGGATTTCGAGCCATTCTTTGAATTCCTCCAGGGCTTTGAAGTGACCCCGGACGCCCTGAAGCCGGAGAAGAGTCAATCCGGGTTTTGTCTCGGTTTCCACGTCTCCAGGAAATCGGATCGGCCGGTAAAACTCCAGATCCTGCTCCAGCAGCAGGGAAAGGACTTTTTTCCCTTCCATGTTTTTCCGGATCCATGGGGTTCGTTTACGTTGAATCCGAAGATGGGGCAAAAGGGGGGCGCGGTTCCAGGAGCGGTTGAAGTTTCCTTCGTATTTCCATGGAAGGATTATCATCTGCCCGAAACATAGTTTCACAAGATGAAAGACTGCGGATGCTGCCGGAGGCGTCCTGGAAAAAAAGCTTAAACTGCCTGCGTGGCTGTTCCTCCGTCCATAGACGGATCCCCGCCCGGTTCAGCCGTTCATCGAAGCTGTCCCAATACTGGACGTAAAATTGAAAAGGCTTTAAAGATTGGAGCTGAGCTTGTTGACTCAGCGTTTGCTGGATGGAAAAGCCGGCAGAGATATCAGCAAGAGAATAGACCCATTCAGAAGACATCGTATTTCAGGAATGTTATCAGGATGCTCCTTTCTCACAGATTCGGTTCCAGACAAAGAAGATTTCCCATTCGATATGGAATGATTAGGTCATGGAGGATTTTCTTTGCAATAGCCGATGTTGAATCAGATGTCAGATGAGTGTGTTAGCCTTTTTCAGTAAACTTCGGGGACGTAATGATGTTCTTCCTTGGGAGGGCGTTCGGCCGATTTACTTGGTTCTTTACGCTTAGGCAGTTTTTCCACCCTCGGGAGTACGTCCTTGTAATGAACTTTGCTGAGAAGATGATGGATGCAGTTCAGCCGGGCTTTGTGCTTGTCATCGCCTTCGACGGTGTACCACGGGGCAAAGGGCATGTCGGAAAATTCGAACATTGCATCCTTGGCCTCTGAATAATCATCCCAGCGGTTACGGGCTTCTATATCCATCGGGCTCAATTTCCAGCGTTTGGCGGGGTTGTTCACCCGTTCCTGAAAACGTTTTTCCTGCTCAGGGGAACTGACCGAAAACCAGTACTTGACCAGCACGATTCCGGAACGGGTGAGCATCGCCTCGAATTCGGAAACACTGCGGGCGAATTCGTCATATTCCTGCTGGGTACAAAACCCCATCACCTTCTCGACCCCGGCACGGTTGTACCAACTGCGGTCAAAGATGATGATCTCTCCCGCTGCCGGAAGGTGTTCGACATATCGTTGGAAATACCATTGGGTCTTTTCGCGGTCCGAAGGTTTTCCCAGAGCCACCACCTTGCAGCCCCTGGGATTGAGCGGTTCGGTGATGCGCTTGATGGTTCCACCTTTGCCTGCCGCGTCCCGGCCTTCAAAGATCAACACCAGCTTGAGCCCCTTTTCCTCAATCCAGGTCTGCATCTTCACTAATTCCAGCTGCAGCCTTGCTAATTCCTCCTCGTAATCCTTTTTAGCGAGTTTTTTCCCGTGGTTAGAATTCCCTTCAGGTTTGTTGTTTGAATGGGAATGATTATTTTTCTGCTTGGATTTTTTGCTCATTCTCCTCCCGATGATCCAGAATCAATTTTTTTAACGCATTGAATTCAGTTAATTAATTCGATTTTTCCTCAACTTTCATCCAGCATCAAGGCGAACCTCGGGCAGGACACGGGTATTTTCTTGAAGAAGGAAAATCACTGGGAATGCTTTGGTTTATGCCATGCTGAAATATTATTTTAAAAAGGAATTTTTCGTTCTTCCTTGATTCGTTTTCATCTCTGGGTTTAGCATTGTGGTGTGAAATTAAGCGTTTTTGTCCTCTTGTTTGGAAGGTTTTTGATTTATTTGAAATTGTTTTTCATTCACTCCTAACATTTTACAATCATGATCATCACTGAATTCATAAGTATCTTTGTAGAAATACTTCTTTATTTTTTGGTCAGCCTGATCTGTCTTTTTATTGGCAGGAAAGTATATGACTGGATTACGCCTTACGATCTGAATTATCAGACTGCGGAAGTGGACAACCCTGCAGTCGGAATATCCCAGGCCGGTTTTTACCTGGCCATCGGTATCATCGTCCATGCCTCTGTTTCCGGGCAGGTGAATTATGAATTGTTCACTTTCATTGATCCCGAAAACCCGACGCGGCTCATGATTCTAGGAGCAGAACTGATTACAACAGGAATCTACGTTGGCTTAGGATTGATTTGTCTCAGTTACGGAAGGAGAGTGCTCGATTGGTTGACTCCATTCGACCTCAACAAGGAGATCGTAGTCGACCGCAACAATGCCGTTGGACTGGTTGAGGGAGGATTCTACGTCTCCATGGCGGTCATCATCCATGGCATTATTGCATGAGACCGGCTCTTGAAAGAATAAAGATGCCAATTTCCAAAACTCCGGGATTGTCAGCTTTTGTGTTCCTATCCCTTTTGGTTTTTCCGGCATGGCTCGAGGGTGCAGATCCTCAGGATTACCAGAAGCTCAAAGAGACCGGGATCTGCCGCAGGTGTAACCTGGAACGGGTGGATCTTCAGGGGGCGCAGTTGAAAGGAGTCAACCTTGGTGGAGCCAACTTGAAAAATGCCGATTTAACCCTGACCAACCTCGAATCGGCCAATCTGGGAGGTGCGGATCTGAGGGGAGCAAAATTGGACCGGGCCTTCATGAATGAAGCGATCCTCTGCAACACCATCATGCCCGATGGGCGCATCGAATACAGCGGGTGTCTGCTGCCGACTCTGAAACAACTGCTCAACGCCTTCGAACAACGCTGAGCAGTTTAAGAAAATGATCGTCTGAAAAGCGGTGAGCCTGAACGGGTGTCTCTAGGTGTTTAGGCTCAAAGAATGGTTTCTCAGTTGACGTAACTGCGGTATTCCAATTCGAGGGCTTCTAAACCATCGACCGTCAATTGTTCCAGGGGCATATCGAGAATTCCAAGCGCCTGGGTCTCGCTCAAACCGTAATCCGATTTAAGTTGATCCGCTGCGGCTTCTCGGCTTGATGCTTCGAGAATCAACTCGACCACTTCTTCAATTTCCCTGGAAAGTCCAAGAACTCCCGCAAGAATATGAGGCCTGGCGAGGATGTGTTCCACCGGTACCGCAATGTGTTTGTGGTAGGGCGATCCAAACCCCGAGGTAGGTAGCTGTTGCCAACCATTGAAGGCCGACTGCCCGCTGTTGGAATCCCGGCACCACGTCCCGGATTCTTCGCATGGAGGAGTGCTCCAGGGAAAGGCCATCACCGCCGAACCCAAGAGCAAGGCTGCTCCCAGAGAAACGAATTGTTTCATTGATACTCCAGTCTGATTAGATTTTCAAAAAGGAAGAAAATTTTTGGAAGGATACTAACACCCTGAAGGGTCAAAAGGCAATGCCCAGGCCGGTCATGATCACTCCCACAGACCGGTCATAGAATTTGGTAATCCGTTCTGTACCGCTGGCAGTGCTCCTTTCAAAATCACGGACCTTGTATTGGGACGCCCTGGTTCCGATGATGAGATCGATGAAACCGAAGACTTCGATGCCGACCACCGCAAAATAGGATGGTGTTCCGGAAATCGTCTCAGCCTTCCAACTGTAACCTGTTGCACTCTGGTAGGATGAGGCTTCGGAGGCAGTACTTAAATTTCCAAATCCCAGGGTCAGATTCAGACGTTGTCCGAAGGTGTAGGAAAAATCATCATATTTCAAATGGATCCGGTCGCTGTAGCCCCCTTCGGTTTCATCGATATTGACATGGGAACTCCCTATCCCGAATCCATGCCAGGATACCTGATAATTGGTCCAGTGCAGATTTTGATTGGTTTTGATTCGGTCACCGGCAAAATAACGAAGCCGGATGGTATTTCCGGTCTGTGCCTGAAGTTCTGCCAGGAAAAAGACAAAAAATTGAATTCCTAGTAACGGAAGGATCCAACCCAGTTTCGAAGGACGAATTTTCACTCTATCAACAAATTCTTTTAAAATTATTCATCATCATGAAGATGATTTTCATGAATTTTAACAGTTCCTGTTCATGCAACGTATATTCCGATGTACCGAAATGATTTACCTCACCGGTGCTTTTCGATAGAATCTTGGGTTCAATGAATATTCTGAGACTTCAATTCACACCGGTCGTTATCAAGATCAATTCAATGAATTTCCGCAGAACTCTTCTACTGATCCTGCTCTCGTGCCTGCTTACATTCCCGGCAATGGCACAATTCGATGATGAGATTCCGGAAGAAGTACTCACCTTTCAAACCCGTTTGGAACCCGAGGATCCCCGGCCCGGAGAAAATGTTCGGCTGGTGCTTGCTTTCGAACTGCATCCTGGCTGGCATGTCTATTCGATCATTCCAGCCGAAGGAGAATTTCCACCGATTCCCAGTTCGATGGAAATCAAGTCGAAGAACCTGGAGCAGGTCGGTCCGCTTTTCGAGTCAAGGCCGGTTACTGCACACGATCCGGTGCTTGATCAGGTGCTCAGTTACCACAAAGAGCAGGGGAGGCTTTACCAGAACCTGAAGGTGGGGGATGAATTCTCAGCTGGATCTGAAATGGAGCTTTCCGGAAATTTCATCTACCAGGCCTGCAGCGACAAGGTTTGCCTGCCCCCGAAAACGGAAAATTGGACCCAGCAGCTGATCCTTTCCGAGGGTTCTCCAAGATCGGAATATGCCTTCCCGCAGTACGCGGTGGATGAACTTCGGGTCGATCAGAATTCAATGGAGGAGGCTCTCAGCGGAGGGTTCTGGAGTTTCCTGGGATTGGCGGTGGTTGCAGGGTTACTGGCTTTGCTCACCCCCTGTGTCTTCCCGATGATCCCGATTACCGTCGCGTTTTTCAGCAAACAGGAAGAAAGCGGTACCAACAGCACGCTTCGGCTTTCAGGCCTTTTCGGGGCAGGGATTGTGGGAACCTATACGGTGACCGGGATGGGGCTCTCAGCGGCGTTGGGCGCTGCCGGTGCGGTTCAACTGGCGACGAACGGCTGGGTCAACATGGCCATCGGTCTGTTGTTCACGGTCTTTGCCTTCAGCCTGATGGGTTTTTTCCAGCTTCAATTGCCGGGTTCGCTGGGAGATCGAGCGGACCATCTGTCCCGAAAAATAGGCGGCCCGCTCGGAGTGATCGCGATGGGCTTCGCGTTCACCCTGACCTCCTTCACCTGCACCGTCCAGTTTGTGGGAACGCTGATGATTGCGGCGGCGGAAGGACAGTGGTTCTGGCCGCTTTTGGGAATGCTGGTGTTTGCAACCGTTTTTGCGTTCCCGTTTTTTCTGCTCGGTCTGTTTCCCCACCTGATGTCCAAGTTCAAATCCAAGTCCGGGGACTGGATGCAGCAGCTCAAAATCATCCTCGGCCTGCTCGAACTGGCTGCCGCGTTCAAGTTTTTCAGCAACACGGACCTGGTTTGGCAATGGGGCATACTCGACCGTGATTTCGTCCTCAGTGCCTGGGCCATCATCTGCATCATCAGCGCCCTCTTTTTGTTAGGTTCGGTGACGATCCACCAGACCCGTGTCCAGCACGGAGGACCGGTCGGTTTCACTGCTGCGCTGGCATTTCTGATGCTGGGTTTGTATTTCGGACGAGGCCTTGGAGGAGAAGCGCTCAATCCCTGGGTGGACACCTACCTTCCTCCCCAGCTTCAGGCATCCAGTCAATCCCCAGTGAACCCGCTGGAAAGAGGGATGGACGTTCACAGTCTCCCTTGGCTGGATCGGCTCGATCAGGCCCTGGTTCAGGCAAAGAATGAAAACAAACGGGTTTTCGTCGATTTTACCGGCTACACCTGTGTCAACTGCCGCTGGATGGAAAAAAATGTTTTTTCCGATCCGCAGGTGATGGCCTTGTTCCGCAGGGAATTCATCCTGGTCCAGCTATACACCGATGGAGGAGAAAACGCCGAGAGCAATCAGAAACTCCAGATCGACCGTTTCCAGACCGTAGCTTTACCGCTCTATGTGGTGCTCGACCAGGATGACCGTTTGCTAGCCCGTCATGCCGGAATCCTGGAACCCGCCGAACGTTTCCTCCGTTTCCTCAGGCTTCAGGATCAGGGTTGAGGTTTCCGAAAATATTGGCAATCGGCAGTGTTTTGCTGCTGCTGGGAGGCTGTTCCGACTTTGGTTTTTACTGGCAGGCTGCAAGCGGGCATCTGGACTTGCTCTCCCGCAAACAGGACATTCAGGAACTGATTCAAAATCCTGGGACCGATCCGGAACTTTCCAGAAAACTGAAACTCGTATTGGAAGTCCGCGAATTTGCGGTTTCGAGATTGTCTCTTCCGGAAAAGGCCGGTTATACCGGATATGTAGACCTCGGCAGACCCTACGTCACCAAGATTGTCCGTGCCGCTCCAAAGCTGAAACTGGAGGCTTATCAATGGTGTTACTGGTTCATCGGCTGCCAGGAATACCGGGGATATTTCGACGCCGAAGAAGCATTGCGCTATGCCGAGGGGATGGACGAAGATTTGGATGTTTCGGTGCGCTCGGTATCTGCCTACTCCACACTCGGTTGGCTCAACCAGCCCTGGGTTCCGGATTATTTTTCCGACCCGGTGCTGAGCACCTTCGTCAAACGAAAAGACGCCGACCTTGCCGCGACCCTGATCCATGAGATGGCGCATCAGGTGGTTTACGTGAAAAACGACACCAGTTTCAACGAATCCTTTGCTACCTTCGTTGAGGAGGAAGGTTTGGAACAGTTTTTCCAGGAACGCATCGGCAGTGGCTCGTCCGAAATGATCTGGTACCGCAGTGCAAGGCGGGACCGTGAACGATTTCGTCAACTGGTATTGGATGCCTACGAGAAGCTTCATCATTTGTATGGCTCAGAATTGGAAGACAGCGAAAAACTGCAAAACAAGAAACGGATCTTCAACCAGCTGAAGCAGACGTTTGCAGAACAGAAAGATCAATTTGAGGTGCTTCGCTACAGCCAATGGTTCAGCCAGGAACTGAACAACACCCACCTGCTCGGCATTCGCCGTTACCATCGGGATACTGAGGGATTCCGCAGGCTTTTTGAAAAAGAAGGCCGGGAATGGAAAAACTTTTTTGCCAGGGTGCTTGAACTTGCCGACAAGCCGAAGGATGAACGGAAAATGCTGCTCAACCAGGAACGGTGAAAAAACCTGAAAAACTGCGTGCAGTTCTGATCGACCGTGACGGGGTGATCAACGAGGAACCCGGGCCGATCCTGAAACCTGAGGCTTTCCGTTTCGTTCCCGGCAGCATTGAAGCGGTTGCGAGGATCAACCAAGCAGGGTGGCTTTGCCTGCTGGTGACCAACCAGGCGGCCCTGGCACGTGGACAAATGAACCTTGGGGAATTTTCCGCCGTTACCCGAAAAATGAACCGCGAGCTGTTCCAGTCGGGAGCCAGGATGGACGCCATGTATTTCTGCCCCCATCACCCTGACTGGGATGCCGGGAAAAAACGCTCCTTGCCGAAAAACTGCGGATGCCGGAAACCGGAACCGGGTCTGCTTGAAAAAGCCTGTCGTGCCCATGGAATCCTTCCCTCGGAAACGGTGATGATCGGGGATACCACCAAAGATTTTGAGGCATCACGGCGTTTCGGTTGTTTCAGTATCGGAGTCCGGACCGGACACGGCGGACAGGATGGAACCTGCAGCACCAAGCCTGATTGCTGGCAGGATGATCTGGCTTCAGCGGTGGACTGGTTGATGGGCGGAGAAGTGATGGCCTGAAATGACTTGTGAGAAATCGTCCTGGGTATTAATTTAAATGGTTAATTTTGACTAGATCCTGTCATCTTTTTCACCTTCCTCTTCAAAAAGCTCCTTGGAGCAAAAACTCAATCCAACGAAATTTATGACCATCAGGGCCAGAGGGTTTTTTCTGTTAATGATCCTTCTTTCGTTTCAGCATGCCATCTTTGGTGCTGAAGAACTGAAGGATGGACTTTATGCCAAATTGGAAACTTCCAGAGGCGAAATTCTGCTTCAACTTTATCACCAGCGAGTCCCCCAGACGGTGGCCAATTTTGTAGGATTGGCCGAAGCAACCAAAGCCTGGAAAGATCCGATTTCCGGGAAATCCAAGAAAACACGCTTTTATGACGGCCTTAGCTTTCACCGTGTGATTGCCGATTTCATGATCCAGGGGGGCGATCCTCTGGGAACCGGAAGCGGAGGTCCGGGGTACCGTTTTCAGGATGAGATTCATCCGGATCTCAAACATTCCGGACCGGGAATCCTCTCCATGGCAAACGCGGGTCCGAACACCAATGGAAGCCAGTTCTTCATCACCCACAAAGCAACTCCCTGGCTGGACGGGAAGCATTCGGTATTTGGAAAAGTGATCCGGGGAATGGAAACGGTTAACAAGATCCAGAAAGGAGATTTGATCCAAACCGTGTCCATCATTCGACGCGGGAAAGACGCCAAAGGATTTGATCCCTCCAAAATTGAAGCCGCTCAGAAAGCAAAACAGAAGAGCCTGGCGATCAAACAAAAAAAGGATCTTCCACCCCTTACCGGGGAGTCAGATCCGTCCAAGGTTCCAGGAAAAAATCAGCCCCTTGCAGAAGAAGTTTCCCTGGAACTGATGGTCATCGCCTATGAAGGCGTTCAAACTCCCTTGCCTGCATTGTATTACGACAAGTCCGGGGCCAAGAAGGTGGCGGAGCAACTGGCAGAACTGGCCCGCCGAAAGAATTCGAATTTCAGCCGATTGACCGACCAGTTCTCGGATCTCAAACAACAGAAAAAAATCCCCATGCTCCGAGCGGATACTCCGAATTTGATGCCTTTTTTGAAGGCCGGTTTGAGCTTGAAGGAAGGACAGATCAGTGATCCGGTGGATTCGCCTTTTGGTTTCATCATCTTCCACCGTGTTCCCCTTGATGTGATCACGGCCAGTCACATTCTGATTTCTTTCAAAGGCGCATCGCGTTCTGAGCAGAACCGAAGCAGGGACGAAGCGAAAAAACTGGCAGGCGAACTTGCGGAAAAAGCACAAAAGGGAGAAGATTTCGCCAATCTGGCCCGTATGAATTCCGATGGACCCTCAGCACCGAAAGGAGGGTTGCTTGGAACCTTCGGCCGCGGGCAGATGGTCCCTCCCTTCGAAGAAGCCGCCTTTGCACTCAAAGTCGGGGAAGTCAGCGGAGTCGTAGAAACCCCTTTCGGTTTTCATGTCATCAAACGTGACCGGTGAATTCACCTGTAGACGATAAGATTGAGCACCCCACTGCGGGGATCATCATCATCGGAAATGAGATCCTTTCAGGAAAGGTTGAGGATTCAAACTCACCCTACCTTTGCAAAGAATTGCGTTTTCTCGGGGTGGAGGTGAAGCGGATGGTCACCCTTCCTGATGAAATTGAGGTCATCGGGCGGCATGTCCATCAGTATTCCAGGGATTATACCTGGGTTTTCACCACTGGTGGTGTTGGCCCAACCCATGACGATGTGACCATCGAGGCAGTTGCCCACGGGTTTGGAGTTGAAACCGAGGAGTCTCCTCAGATGCTGGAGGTGCTCGAGGGATATTATGGAGAAAGGCTGAATTCTGCACACCGTCGGATGGCGCTCATCCCTTCCGGGGCAGAACTGATGCAGTTGCCTTCCATGCGTTCTCCGCAACTCAAGTATCACAACATTTTTGTCTTTCCCGGTGTTCCTGAACTGGTGAAGAGCCGTTTTTCCTCCCTTAAGGAAATCTTCCGCTGCGGTGAAATCTTTCTCAAACAAATCTACCTCAATACCGAGGAGGGAGAGATTGCTGATGCCCTGGATGCCACCTGCGAGGAATTTTCTGAACTGATGTTGGGATCTTATCCTGCTCTCTGGAACAAGGATTTTCGTGTTAAATTGACCCTGGAATCAAGGACTGAAAGCTATCTGGAAGAGGCTCTCGGGTTTTTGATGTCGAAAATTCCGGATCAAAACATCATCCGAGTGGAATGAAGAGGTTGTCCTTAGATTTTATTTTCCCCTGCTTTGACTTCTTCGAGAAGAAATTGATGTTCCCACGATTTGGCCGATGAATACCCGGGATCTGATCGATCGATTCAAAGGGCGCGGTCCGCTGGTGCATGTGGTTCTCGATGGATGGGGCGTGGCACCGGAAGGTCCTGGAAACGCCATTGCGCAGGCCAATCTTCCTGTATTTCACAAATTACGCGGGCAAAGTCCCTACACGCAACTTTGGACTCATGGACTGCATGTCGGCCTTCCCGGAAAGAAAGACCTTGGAGGTTCGGAAGTGGGCCACATGACCATGGGAGCCGGAGTGGTGATGGAACAGGGGCCCACCCTGATCAACCATTTGATCGACTCCGGAGCACTGTTTGAAACCGAAGCCATGCAGATGGTGATCGGAAACAGCATCCGGGAACAGGTTCCTCTGCATCTGATGGGTCTGCTTTCCGACGGGAACATCCACAGCCATATCAGTCACTTCGAGGCGGTCATCCGGCATGCTTTCCGAACCGGGGTGAAGCAGTGTTATGTCCATGCATTGCTTGATGGTCGGGATGTGCCGGTCCAGTCTGCCCATGAATACACCGAGCGTTTGGAAGTTTTGTTCCGGGAGTTGAGGCAACAGGATCCTGAATGCGATTATGCCTTTGCCAGCGGGGGTGGCAGGGAAACCGTGACCATGGACCGCGATAATAACTGGAGTAAAATCGAACTGGGATGGAAGATTCATGTGGAAGGAAATCATGAAAACAGCTTTCCAAGCATCGGGGATGCGATCGAGCATTTCCGGAACTTGGACCCGCAGGTCATCGATCAGGATCTCCCGGCATTCGTAATCACCCAAAATGGAAAACCGGTAGGGCCAATCGAAGACAGGCATTCTGTGATCTTCATGAATTTCCGTGCTGACCGTGCCATCGAATTCAGTGAAGCGTTGGTCCGGGAGGATTTTTCACACTTTCCCCGAGATCCTTTCCCCCGTGTCTGTTTTGCGTCGATGATGCAGTATGATTTGGATAATGGATTCCCCGAGCATTTTCTGGCAGGCACTCCGAGGGTGGACAATCCTTTTGGCAAAAGGCTGGTGGAGCAGGGCATCAAACAATTCAGGCTCACTGAAACCCAGAAATTTCCCCATGTCACTTTTTTCTACAACGGCGGATACCGTGAACCACTTGACCCAAAAATAGAAGATTACCATCTGATTCCCTCGGACAAGGTTCCGACTTTTGCAGATGCGCCCATAATGAAAGCACCTGAAATCGGGAAAAGGGCAGTGGAATTCATTTATTCCGGAGCATACGGTTACGGGTTGATCAATTTTGCCAACGCCGACATGGTCGGGCACACCGGGAATCTTGAAGCCGCCGTTCAAGCGGTGGAATCGGTGGATCAGGCTCTTGGGCCGATGGTTGAGGCGGTGAAAGCGGTCAATGGATTCATGGTCATCACCGCAGACCATGGAAACGCCGATGAGATGCTGACAAAGAACCGGGTCAGCGGGGAAACCGAGGCCTCAACCAAGCACTCACTGAATCCTGTTCCATTCCTGGTTTATGATCCCTTGTATGATGGCAGTTACCGTCTCAAGGATTTTGCTGCAAACCAGGATCTCAACTTGAGTCATGTTGCAGCTACCAATTTCATTTTGATGGGCCTGGAAGTTCCCGATGACCTGGCCCCTCCACTTTTTCTTTAGTTTCATTAAAATAGAGAGATGAGCAACATTTTATGCATAGGCGCGGGATACGTTGGCGGCCCCACCATGACGGCCATTGCACGTTATTGCCCGGAACATAAAATCACCGTGGTCGATATCAACGAAGAGCGGATCCGTCGCTGGAACAGCGAAGATCTTCCGATCTACGAACCCGGATTGGATGAATGGGTCCGGGAAACCCGCGGAAAGAACCTGTTTTTCAGCACCAGCATCCATCAGTCGATTGCAGAAGCGGACATCATTTTTGTTTCGGTCAACACTCCGACCAAGATGTTCGGCCAGGGAGCAGGAAGGGCCGCAGACCTCCAGTATTGGGAAAAGACCGCAAGGGACATCCTCACCCATGCCAGACAACCTGAGGTGGTGGTGGTGGAAAAAAGCACCCTGCCGGTAAGAACAGCACAAGCGATGGCCAGGATTCTGGACTCTGGAGACAGCAAGACTCATTTCGAGGTGGTCTCCAATCCTGAGTTCCTTGCAGAAGGCACGGCGATTCAGGATCTGGAAAATCCTGATCGGGTTTTGATTGGCGGACGGGAAAGTGAAGAGGGCTCCCGGGCCGCGGAAACCGTTGCCAAACTTTATGCGCATTGGGTCCCGGAAGAAAGGATCCTGCTCACCAATGTCTGGTCCAGTGAACTCGCGAAACTGGTCGCCAACGCGATGCTTGCCCAGCGGATATCCTCGATCAATTCGATTTCAGCTCTCTGTGAAAAAACAGAAGCCGATATCGGACAAATCGCGAAGGCAATCGGGATGGACTCCCGCATCGGGCCAAAATTCCTCCAGACCAGCATCGGCTTCGGGGGTTCATGCTTTCGCAAGGACATCCTTCACCTGGCGTACCTTTGCGAATACTATGGCCTGCCTGAGGTGAGTGATTACTGGGAAAGTGTAGTCCGGATCAATGAATGGCAAACCGAGCGTTTTTTCCAGAACATTCTGAAACAGCAGTTCAACACTCTGGCGGGTAAGACTGTGGCCGTCCTCGGGTTTGCATTCAAGGCTGATACCGGAGATACCCGGGACTCTCCTGCCATTCCACTTTGCCAAAAACTCCTGGAGGAGAAGGCGCGGGTTCGGATTCATGATCCAAAAGCTCTCGAGAATGCCAGAGAGGATCTGCGTGGGATGCAGGGCGATGTGGAATTTGTGGAAGACCCATACCAGGCCTGCAAGGGAGCCCATTCCATTGCCCTGGTCACCCAGTGGCAGGAATACCGGGAGCTTGATTTCCAGCGGATACATGATGAAATGGTCAAACCGGCGTTCATGTTTGACGGGAGGAATCACCTGGATCCTCAAAGCCTGCATCAAATCGGATTCAATGTTTTTCCCCTGGGAAAGAAACCCTTGCTCCATCTATGATTCCTTTCGGCCTCAAACACGGTGCCGGTCAACCTATAACCTGAGATGAATTCCATGAGCCAGTTCGAAGAAAATTTAAAACAACTTCCGAAAGCGGAGGAAGTGGTCCTCTTGAGACTTTTCAATGAAAAAGATCAGTTGCTTTCTCTCATCCCCAACGTTGCAGGGAAAAATGCTGCCCTAAGAGTGTTCAATAAAATTGCTGGAGAACGTGGATTGATTGACTCAGATTCAGCGAAGGAAGGACTGCAATGGTTCGGTGAATATGTCTCCAAGGCGGAAGCGCATCCCGGCAGGCACAAGAAACTCGAATTGTTGATGAACCTCAAGCCGGGACAGAACTTCAGGGTTGAAAAAATCACTTCGGATCATAAAAACCTGCTCCAAAACATCAGCGACCGTAAAGCCAGTGCGGAAGAGACGGAGGCATTCATTGAAATGCTGGATCAGGGGCAGGTTCGTGCCGCAGAAAAGGTCAGTGATGTCTGGGAACCGCAAACCTACACCATCGATGGGGTCCTCAACTATTTTGGGACCCATCCGAATGTGATGATGGAAAACGGATACTACGACAAAATTCCGTTGAAGACTCAAAATTATACCGAGGAAATGTTTGAAAAAGGCGGGGTGAGATATGCCCCCGGATCGATGGTCCGTAAAGGGGCTTTTATCGGTCCGCAGACGGTGGTGATGAATCTGGCTTTTGTCAACATCGGTGCACACATTGCCGGAAAAGGATGCATGATTGATGGCGGGGCACGGGTCGCTTCCTGTGCACAGATCGGAGAGAATGTTAAATTCGGTGCAGGTTCAGGTATCGAGGGAATCCTCGAGCCGGCAGGAAGACTCGCCTCGATCGTGGAAGATCATGTCAAGATCGGAGCGATGTGTGAGGTGGCAGGAATCATCGGGGAAGGTTCAGTGATTGCGAGTGGAGTGGTGATGGCCTCCGGGAAAAAAATCTATGATGAAGATACCGGCGATCTGGTATCCCCGATGGAATGCAAGGTCGGTGATCAGACTTTTCTGCTTCCGGTGATCCCACCTTACCGTCTTGCGGTCGGCGGGTCGCTGCCTTCCGATAAGGGAAAGCATCATACCGATGCGGTCATTCTCAAATCGGGGGATTTGAGGGATTCCGTGACGATGAGGCATTTTGCCAAGCAGGGTATCCTTTACTCCTGAACATCAAGAAACACTATTCTTTAACCCGCGGAGGAACATGACCGACCTGATCCTTGCCCTGGACCAGGGCACCACCAGTTCACGAAGTATCCTTTTCACGGAAAAGGCTGAAATCCGGGCGGTTGCCTCGGAACCCCTGGAGTGCCGTTTTCCGGATTCAGGTTGGGTGGAACAGGACGCAGAAGCAATCTGGGAAACCCAGCGAAGCACCATCGTCAAGGTTCTGGATCAGGCGAGTATCAGGCTTTCCGAAGTTTCCGCCATAGGAATCACCAACCAGCGGGAATCCACCATCGCGTGGAATCGTGAAACCGGAGAAGCGCTTTGTCCCGCGATCAACTGGCAATGCCGACGCACTGCTGGGTTTTGTGATGAGTTGAAAGAGGAGGGTTTTGATGAATTGATCCGGAACCGAACCGGTTTGGTCACCGATCCTTATTTTTCAGGAACGAAGATGCACTGGATTCTCCAGAATGTTCCTGAAGCTGCGAACCTTGCACGCCAGGGAAAGCTCTGTTTCGGTACCGTCGATAGTTGGCTGATCTGGAAACTGAGTGGAGGAACAACCCACGCCATCGAAATCAGTAATGCTTCCCGAACCCTCGTTTTTGACATCCAAAAATGCGAATGGGACTCCGAGATCCTTTCACGATTCGGCATTCCTCCGGAATCCCTGCCTGAGGTCGTTCCTTCCAGTGGGGTGATTGCCGAAGTAGATGAATCCCTTTTTGGAGGCTCAGCGCCGATTGCCGGTGCCGCAGGAGACCAACAGGCGGCATTGTTCGGGCAGGCATGTTTTTCTCCGGGGATGGCCAAAAACACTTACGGAACCGGTTGCTTCATGATTTCCAACACCGGGAAGCATCTGATCCGTTCCCAAAACGGACTGCTCACCACCATCGGCTGGAAGCTTGGTGATGAGGTGACCTATGCCCTGGAAGGCTCGGTCTTCATTGCCGGTGCGTTGGTGCAATGGCTCCGGGACGGGCTGGAATTGTTCAACGATGCTGCCGAAACGGAATCGATGGCGCTTTCCGTTTCTGACAGCGGAGGGGTGTTTGTTGTCCCGGCCTTTGTTGGGTTAGGTGCCCCGCATTGGGATCCCTATGCCAGGGGATTGATGGTCGGTTTGACCCGTGACACCCGACGCAGTCACATCGTCAGGGCTTCGCTTGAGGCGATCGCCTTCCAGTCGGCGGAGGTGCTCAACAGCATCAGCCAGGATACTTCTGAATCCTTGAATGAACTGAGAATCGATGGCGGAGCGGCTGCCAATCAGTTCCTCTGTCAGTTCCAGGCCGATTTACTTGGATTGGATGTGAGACGTCCACAAATCCTTGAAACCACTGCCATGGGTGCTGCTTTTCTGGCAGGTCTGGCTGTTGGAACGTGGAGTGACCAGCAGGTTTTGAGCAATCTCTGGAAGGAAGAAAAAACCTTCCGCTCCTCCATCGACCGGGATACTGCGGATGCCAAAATGAAGGAATGGCTCAGGGCGGTTGAACGTTCCAAAGCCTGGATTCAGTAATCGGCTTCCAGGAATGAGAAGCTTCAGTTACTGGTCCATCCTTTTATTTCTTTGCTAACATCCACCTGTCTTTCTGCCCAAGGGTAATCTTGCCCGCAGTTGCAGAATCTATTTCCATATAAATCAAAAAGGACTCAGGTTTTTTGAACCCAATGATAAAACTGCAGGTTGAAACTATAGAGAGGATCGAATAGGATGAAATCAGGATTTCACTTTTCAACTCTTTGGACCGGTTTGATATGCCTCAACGGAAAATGAAGGTGGAAAAGTTGATGCTGATTCTGGCAGGCTTGCTGATTCTGCCTTGTCTGCTTCTGGCCCAGGAACAAGCCTCCAATCCCTACAAGCCTAAACTGGCGCCCCACCTTATCCCGGGATACACCCACTACATGATCGCCATTTCCGAAAGAGGGAAGGACATCGTCAACCTTCAGTCAAGAGGAGCCAGTTCCTCGATCCTTTCGACACCAGGATCGGCCAAACGCCGGCGAAGCCCCCATGTCTTCCTTCCTGATGGAACCCTGAATTACCGCTACCTCAAATCCAAGATCAAGTACGGTACCGGACCTCAGGGATAGTCCGAAATCTCTAAAATAATTTTAGAAAAAACAACGGCCATTCGGTTCAACTGAACTGAATCCTTCCGCCTTCCATGACGGCCCGAACCCGGGTTCCCTCCCGGACTTTTCCTGCGAGTAAAGCCCGTCCAAGTTCCGTTTCGAGTTCCTTCTGGATCGCCCTTTTCAGGGGTCGTGCACCATAGACCGGATCGTATCCGGCATCGGAAAGAAACTGCACCACCGGATCATCCACTTCCAGTTCGATCTGACGTTCTGAAAGACGGGCCTTGAGGCGTTCCAACTGAATCTGAATGATGTCCTTGAGATGATTCGGTCCCAGGGGATGAAACACCACCAAATCATCCACCCGATTGATAAACTCCGGTCGAAGATGGCGTTTCAGTTCCTGGAGCACAATTTCCTTCTGCTTTGCCAATTCGACGGGTCCAGGTTCGGAGGTGTTTTCATCGTCCAGAGGTGATGGTACTCCGGAGTTCTGCATCAGCTTCTCGCTGCCAAGGTTGGAGGTCATGATGATGATGGTGTTCTTGAAATCCACTGTTCTTCCATGGGAATCGGTGAGTCTTCCATCTTCCAGGATTTGCAGAAGCAGGTTGAAGACGTCGTAATGTGCTTTTTCGATTTCATCAAAGAGGATGACGCTGTAGGGTTTGCGTCGGACCGCTTCCGTCAGTTGTCCTCCTTCCTCGAAGCCGACGTATCCTGGGGGCGCTCCGATCAAACGGGAAACAGCATATTTTTCCATGTATTCTGACATATCGATCCGGATCATCGGTCGGTTAGGATCATTGATCCCGGATCTGGCACGGACCACTGAATCGGAAACCGCATCCAAAGCCTCCTGCTGCCCGACCACTCGACGGTGCAGATGTTCCGGAAGCCGGAGCAGTTTCTCACTTTCTCCTTCCATCATCCGCCTAACGGGGATGCCGGTCCATCTCGAGACGATTTCCGCAATGTCCTCAGACCCGACTTCTTCACGAAGCAACTGGGGTTTGCTTTCTCTCTCGCCGTTTGAGAGGGAGGTCAACTGTTTCTCGAGATCCGGCAAAACTCCGTATTCCAGCCTAGCGGCTTCCTCGAGGTTGTAGTCCCCGCGAGCCTGATCAATCCTCGTCCGAGTCTCCTCGATCTGCTGCTTCAATCCGCTCAGGTCCTGGAGTTCGGATTTCTCCTTTTCCCATTGAAGTTTGAGACTGTTGAACTCGGATTGGAGTTCGGCCAGTTCCTGGCTTAGTTTTTCGAGCCGGTCCCTGGATGCCTCATCTTTTTCTTTTTTCAGGGCTTCTTTTTCAATTTCGAGTTGAAGGATCCGACGTGAGGTCTCATCCATCTCAGTCGGCATCGAGTTGATCTCCACCCTGAGCTGCGCCGCCGCCTCATCGATCAGGTCAATCGCCTTGTCCGGAAGAAACCGGTCGGAAATATAACGGTGGGAGAGGGTCGCAGCCGAGATCAAAGCCCCGTCCTTGATCCGGACTCCATGGTGGATTTCATAACGTTCCTTCAGGCCCCGTAAAATGGAAATCGTGTCTTCCACCCCGGGCTGCTGCACCTGAACCTGTTGGAAACGTCTTTCCAGTGCAGGATCCTTTTCGATGTATTTTCGGTATTCGTCGAGGGTGGTGGCCCCAATGCAGTGCAACTCCCCGCGAGCCAGCATCGGTTTCAGCAGATTCCCTGCATCCATCGCTCCCTCGGTCTTTCCTGCGCCCACGACATTATGCAGTTCGTCAATGAAGAGGATGATGTGTCCTTCCGAATTCTGGACTTCCTTGAGCACGGCTTTCAGTCGTTCCTCAAATTCTCCACGGTACTTTGCTCCGGCAACCAGGGCTCCCATGTCGAGGGAGATCAGTTTTCGGTTTTTCAGACTGTCCGGGACATCGTTGCGTGCAATCCGTTGGGCCAGTCCCTCGGCAATCGCGGTTTTTCCAACTCCGGGTTCTCCGATCAGCACCGGGTTGTTTTTGGTCCTCCTGGAAAGCACCTGGATCAGTCTTCGGATTTCATCATCCCTTCCGATCACTGGGTCCAGTTTTCCTTCCCGTGCCAGTAGCGTGAGATCCGAGCCGTATTTTTCCAGTGCTTCGAACGTATCTTCAGGATTTCGGTTTGTGACCCTCTGCCCTCCCCGAACGTCTTCCAATGTTTTCAGCAGTTCTTTGCGGCGGATCGAATGCTCCTGAAGCAGGCGTCCTGCAGGGCCGCTCTTGCCTTCTTCAAGAATTGCCAGCAGCAGATGCTCGACGCTGACGTATTCATCGCCGAGTTGTTTGGCTTCATCATCGGAACGGACCAGGACTTGATTCATCCCTCCGCTGGCGGCAACCCTTCCGGATGCCCCATTGAAGGTCGGGAGTTTTCCCAATTCTTCCGAAACCGCTTGTTTCAGCATTCCGGGGTCCTTTCCCATCTTCCCCAAAAGATTGCCCGTCAGTCCATGTTCCTGCTCCAGCAGCGCCTGCAAGAGGTGCAGAGTGGTTAACTCGGGGTGGCCTTTCCGGACGGCATCTGCATGCGCCGCTTCCAGGGCTTCCATCGCCTTCTGGGTCATCTTCTCAGCGTTCATTTCTCAATCCTCTGTGAGTCTTAAATTTATTTAGCACTCATTATAATAGAGTGCTAACAATTTTACCATGAAAAAGATGCCGAACAGCAGTTTTTATCATTGATGTCA
>OCVP010000330.1_pt1 | contig 21776 bp, 20 predicted proteins | sample 1539171 | NCBI WGS metagenome assembly OCVP01 (sample SAMEA51879418, study PRJEB22527) | metagenome
TTTTCTTTTTTTCCCTGGAGAGTCCCCCCAATGTTTTTAAGTAACTGCTCCCGAGTTTTTTGCACTCCGAGTTTGAGTTGATCCAGAAAGCCCGTTGGAGACTCCTCAGCTTCTGGTTCCACTTCAACCGGAATGTCGCGCTGTAGGATCTGACGCTCCCGCAATTGCGCTTCCTGTTGCTGGAGTTCCAACTTGGCGGTGTCCTCTTTCTCACTGATTTTCTGAAGTTTCGCTTCATCCCTTTGTTCACGAAGTTCTTCCTCTTCTTTCGCGAGTTCCTCGAGTTTTTTCAGTCGGTCTTTTTCACTGAGTGGAGGAGTCTGGGTTTCGTCGCTGAAAAGTTTTTTGAGGGTTTTGACAAAAAACACTCCGATCACGATCAGGATCACCAAGACCACTGAAGCCGCAACCAACAGTTGAGGATCGCTTTCCAGGATCTTGAGGATTATGGTTTCAAACTGATTTTCAGAATTCATGGCAAAGATTAGGATTCATTTTAGAACCTGCGGTTCTCAAGCAGGACTCAAAATGCTACATTCAATTACATCAATTTGGGAGCCTTTAAAGTGAAAGAATCGAATTCCATGCCAGTTCCACTCAACCCGGATCAACAGCGAATCATCGAACACCGCGAAGGTCCGGCCCTCGTGATTGCCGGTGCAGGAAGCGGAAAAACCAGGGTTGTCACCCAGCGGGTCGCCCACCTGATTCGTTCCGGAGTGCCTGCGTCTTCGATTCTGCTTTTAACCTTCACCAACAAGGCCGCTCGCGAGATGGCAATTCGGGCGGCAAGGCAGCAGGGAGTGGAACCCGATCAGCAAAAAATTTTGAACGGCACATTCCACAGCATGGCCAGTCGTTTTCTTCGCAGGAGTGCAAAACTGCTTCATTATGAAAATCAGTTCAGCATCCTGGACGCATCCGATTCACGAGACCTGATCCGTGCTTCCATTGCCGAAAAGATCGGCAAACCCGGTCGCAATTTCCCAAAACCCTCTGTCCTTTCCAGCGTTTTCTCCCTCGCCTTCAACCGAAACTGCACCCGGGAAAGTTTAGTTCAGAACCAATACACCAAACGTCAATTTAAGCTGAGCGAAATGATCCCTCTGGAATATCCTCACCTTGAGGATTATGTCGAGGAATTGCTCCTGATCCAAACCCGTTACCGTGAAAAGAAACGGGCCGCACAAGCAATGGATTTTGATGATTTACTGGAAAACTGGCTGGAGCTCCTGTTGAAATACGGCGAAGGGCTGCCTCTCAAAAAACAATTGCAGTATATTCTGGTGGATGAATATCAGGACACCAACCACATCCAGGCAGGGATTCTCGAAGAATTGGCAAAGCCTCATCAAAACCTGATGGTCGTCGGTGATGACGCACAGTCGATCTACAGCTGGCGGGGAGCTGACTTCAGAAACATCCTCGAGTTTCCTGAAAAAAACAAAGCTCAGGTTTATCATCTTGAACAGAATTACCGAAGCAGCCCGGAAATCCTGAATGCAGCGAACCTGAGCATCAATCACAACACCCGCCAGTTTGAAAAAAACCTCTTCAGCGAATTACCTCCTGGAGAAAAACCGGTGGTGCATCAACTCTGGGATTCCTCGGACGAAGCAGAAGTGGTGTTGAACCAGTTGCTGGCCCTGCGTGATGAAGGGCTTTCCCTCGATGAAATGAGCGTGCTCTACCGGAATCATGTCCAGGCCGCGGTGCTTCAGGTGGTTTTAACCCAGGCTGGAATTCCTTTCATGGTCCATTCCGGGGTTAAGTTTTTTGAACAGGCACACATCAAGGACCTCACTGCGTTTTTGAAGGTGCTTTACAATCCTCTGGATGAAATCGCCTGGATGCGACTTTTGAGGATGCTTCCAGGAATCGGGAATACCACCGCAAACAGAATTTTCATGGTCTTCCGTGAACAACAGGCAGTAAGGCTGACCCAGGAAAATGAAACCCTCCAGAAACTGATTCCTGCAAAAAGCCGGGAAGAGTGGCAGACCATGACCGGATGTCTCCGTAATCTTTTACGGGATGATCTGACTCCTTCCGAAATGATCGGGATCGTCTACCGGGATTTTTACCGTGAAGTGATGTACAGCGAATTCGAAAATGCTGTGATGCGGGAAAATGATGTCCAGTATTTACAGGAATTTTCAGCCAACTACCGTTCTCTCGAGGGATTTCTCAATGAACTTTCGCTGGTCGGTTCGAGTATCATCACTGATCAGGAAGCCGATGATCAGGATCAGGAAACCCTGACATTGACCACCATTCATCAGGCAAAAGGGCTGGAATGGAACGCAGTCTTTGTCATCGGCCTGACGGAAGGGCAGTTTCCTCATCAGCGGTCCCTGGACACAATGGAACAACTGGAAGAGGAACGAAGGTTGTTTTATGTGGCCATGACCAGGGCCAAGCGCTACCTGGTGATCTGTGCACCGGCGATGTCCTCAGGTTACGGAGGTGGAATGAACGGCCGTTCGCGTTTCATTGCCGAGCTTCCTGAAGACAGCATCCAGACCGAAGTCCATGTCCGGGATGAGTATTCCTATTCCTCGGGCAAAAGCACACGTTTTTATTTCTAATTCCTCCAAGCAGATTCAATTCGATTTTTTCAACGCATTCTCCCTGATTTCTGAGAGACTGGCATTCGGGGTAAGGGCTTCGGGGTCCACTACCAATTCCAACAAGGCCGGTTTTCCTGCTTTTCTGGCTTCTTCAAACGCGTCCGGGAACTCAGCCGTCTTTTCGATTCGGGCTCCAAAGGCGCCATAGGCCCGGGCCAGTGCAGCAAAGTCCGGATTCTTCAGGGCGGTTCCATGAACCCGTTCGGGATAACTCTTTTCCTGATGCATCCGGATCGTCCCGAGCATTCCGTTGTTGACAACCAGCACAATGAGATTCAGTCCGTACTGGACGGCAGTTGCCATTTCCTGCCCGTTCATCATAAAACACCCGTCGCCTGCAAGGCAGACCACTTCCCGTTCTGGATAAACCAGTTTGGCGGCAACCGCGGCTGGCATTCCATAACCCATCGCACCGCTGGTCGGCCCCAATTGAGAGGGATATTCGTGAAAACGGTAAAAACGATGTCCCCAGGATGAGTATATCCCCGCCCCGTTGGTGATGATTGCATCGGAGGGAAGAACCTTGCTCATGTGGCAGACCACTTCGGCAAAGCTCAAATCTCCCGGTGCTTGCGGAGGTTCCTGGAACGTTTCGTAGGAGCGCCTTGCTTTTTCAGTCCTCATTTTCCATGAATCAGATGCAATCGGATCAAGCTTGGAAAGCATCCTGGCGAAATTGGAAACCGATGAATTGATTGGAAGATCCGCTCGGTATACCCTGCCCAGTTCTTCCGCACCGGAATGCACGTGAACCAGTTTCTGCCTTGGAACCGGAATATCCATCAGTTGATAGCCTCCTGTTGTCATTTCTCCCATCCTCGCTCCAACCACGATCAGCAGATCGGATTCCTTGACAAGCAGATGCAGTTCGGGGTTGGGTCCAATGCCAAGATCTCCGACATAACAGTTGTGGTCATTGTCCATCCGATCCTGACACCGGAATGTAACCGCCACAGGCAAATCCTGCTGTTCTGCAAAATGAGTGATGAAACGGCAGGCTTCAGGAGACCAACCACTTCCTCCGAGAATCATCAGAGGACGTTCGGCGTTCTTCAGCATCTCCCTAACCTCACTCATTTGTTCCATGGTCGGAGCCGGTTGAACCGGAATCGCGCGAGGTGCGTCTTCCACCGCTGCTACATCCCTCAACATATCCTCTGGTAACGACAGCACTACAGGTCCCGGTCTGCCGGAAAGGGCCACATGGAACGCATGGCTGAGATATTCCGGAATCCTGGAGGCATCCTTGATTTCCGCAGACCATTTGCTCATCTCACTGAAAAAAATCTGGTGATTCACTTCCTGAAAGGCTTCCCGGTCGAGCATTTCCCGTCCCACTTGCCCAACCAGTAAAATCATGGGTGTCGAGTCCTGGAATGCGGTGTGAAGCCCCACGCTGGCATTGGTTGCTCCCGGGCCCCGGGTGACGACACAAACTCCGGGACGCCCGGTCAATTTGCCATAGGCTTCCGCCATGTTTGCCGCACCCCCCTCCTGGCGGCAGGTGATGAAACGGATCGTGTCCCGCTGATCATAGAGACCGTCCAATAATGCGAGAAAGCTCTCTCCCGGAACCCCGAAAATGGCGTCCACTCCCTGGGCTTTTAGACCATCGGCAAGGATCTTTCCTCCCATCCGTCCGTTTGCTGTCATTTTGTCTCTCCTTCGTTCAGAAAATCGAAAAATCAGAATTGATTACAGGTATTTTAAACCGTTCTTTGGGTGAATCTTGGTACAAGTTATCAAGTATTATCTTGAGAAAAGAGGTGCTATTCCAAATGGCTTGACGGAATATCTGATATTGCAACATAATGAGCAATATTCTTTCTTGAACACTTGTTAATCATCCATCATAACCGATGCTCCCGCTGATTGACACACACCAGCATCTTTGGGATCTTTCCCGTCTTGAACTTCCATGGACAGGTGGGATTCCGCAACTCAACCGGTCATTTCTGATGTCGGATTACCTCCAGGCCTCGGAAGGTCAAAAGGTCAGCAAGACGGTTTACATGGAAGTCGATGTCCACCCGGACCACCGTCAACGTGAAGTCGAAATCATCAGCGAAATCTGCAGTGATGAATCCAACCCAATGCAGGCTGCCGTTTTTTGTGCTGAACCCGGCGGTGTTGATTTCGAACCATTCATTGAGAACAACCAAAATAACCCCTGGATCCGTGGGCTTCGAAAGGTTCTTCATAACCCCGATATCCCCAAGGGGGCATGTCTTAAAGCTCAATTCGTCGATGGGGTCAGGAAACTTGGGGAAATCGGCTGGAGTTTCGACATCTGCCTGAGACCTGCAGAATTGGAAGATGGATACGAACTGGCAAAAGCCTGCCCTGAAACCACAATCATTCTCGATCATTGCGGAAATGCCGATCCGCAAATCGTCCAGGGTATCGAAACATCAGCCCCCGGACCGGACAATCCCTTTGGGCACTCTGCCGAACAATGGAAAGATTCCATCAGCCGCATGGCGGAACTTCCGAACACCTATTGCAAGATTTCAGGCATCATTGCCAGGGCCAAGCCGGGATGGGATGATGAGACCCTCGCTCCCACTGTCAATCATTGCATCGATCAGTTTGGAGAAAACCGGATTTTCTTCGGCGGTGATTGGCCGGTCTGTACTTTGGGTGCATCCCTCGGAGAATGGATAGGAAGCCTGAGCAGAATCATTGCGTCAAGGCCGGAAAGCCTGCAGCGCAAACTATTTCACGAAAACGCAGAACGTGTCTATCGCTTAAACTGAAAGGAACCATGCCGGGAAGACTGGAAGGAAAAACTGCACTGATCACCGCCGCAGGCCAGGGTATCGGAAAGGCCAGTGCCCTTGCTTATGCCAATGAGGGTGCCAACGTCATTGCCACCGATATCAATTCAGAAAGCCTGGATTCCCTGGCTTCAGAATCTGGGATTAAAACCCGGGTACTGGATGTGACCAACGCTGATGCCATCGAATCCTTGGCAAAGGAACTGGGAGCCGTGGATGTGCTCTTCAATTGCGCAGGTTTTGTCCATCATGGAACTTTGTTGGAATGCGGAGAGGACGACTGGGATTTTTCCATGGATCTCAATGCGCGTTCGATGTTCCGCATGATCAAGGCTTTCCTTCCGGCCATGATTGCTTCCGGAGGAGGAAGTATTGTCAACATGGCTTCCGTGGCTTCTAACGTCAAAGGGGTCCCAAACCGTTTTGTCTACGGGACCAGTAAGGCCGCCGTGATTGGACTCACCAAATCCGTGGCAGCGGATTTTGTCAAACAGGGCATCCGCTGCAACGCGATATGTCCTGCCACCGTTGAATCCCCTTCTCTCCATGAAAGAATGGAATCCCAGGATGGCACCCTGGAAGAAGTCCGGGCCGCTTTCATCGCCCGACAACCGATGGGGCGGATCGGGAAACCCGATGAAATTGCCGCACTTGCCGTTTACCTTGCTTCAGATGAATCGGCCTACACCACCGGTGTGGCCTGGAATATCTGTGGCGGAATGACCATTTAATTCAAAAAAAACCAATTATGAAATTACTCAGATATGGAAATCCCGGACAGGAAAAGCCAGGGATGCTCGATCAAAATGGAACGATCCGGGATCTCTCCAACATTGTTGAGGACATTGCCGGAGATGTCCTCCTGCCGGAAGGCCTGGAAAAATTGAAAAATCTAGACCCGGGCTCCTTGCCCACCATCGAAGGATCTCCCAGGATGGGCGCCTGTGTCTCCGGGATCGGCAAATTCATCTGCATCGGTCTCAACTACTCTGATCATGCGGAAGAAACTGGTGCTTCAGTGCCTTCGGAACCGATCATTTTTTCCAAAGCCACGAGTGCCGTCTGCGGACCAGATGATGATATCATCATTCCACGAAACTCGGTCAAAACCGATTGGGAAGTGGAACTGGGGGTGGTGATCGGTAAACCCGCCAAGTATGTCGAAGAAGCCTCGGCCCTGGATCATGTCGCCGGATATTGTGTGATCAATGATGTCTCAGAACGCGAGTATCAGATTGAACGACAGGGGCAATGGGTGAAGGGAAAAAGCTGCGATTCCTTCGGTCCTACCGGGCCCTGGCTGGTCACCCCCGATGAAGCAGGAGACCCTCAAAACCTCAAACTCTGGCTTGAAGTCGATGGCAAGCGTTACCAGGATGGAAGCACCAACACCATGGTTTACAGTGTTGCGTTTCTCATCCATTACCTGAGTCAGTTCTTTACCCTCCATCCGGGAGATGTGATCTCGACCGGAACCCCTCCCGGCGTGGGGATGGGCCAAAAACCAGACCCGGTTTACCTCCGTCCCGGGCAAACCATCCGACTGGGAGTCGAGGGTCTTGGAATCCAGACTCAGAAAACCATCGCAGACCAGTAAGTCTGAACTCTTAAGGAGTTTTAGATCATTTTGGCTTCTCCATCAACAAAATGAGTCTGGTTATCCTAGGGAGTTGATAAAGTTTAACTCTCTCTGTATAAAATGAAGGATAGCCGTTGAATTTTTTCCATTTAAGAAATAAAGGAAACTTATGATTAAAAAAATTATGAAATATTTGTTGCTAAGTGTTTTGTTCCCAGTCTTTTTTTTGGGATTGGTTCACGCAGATTCTGTAAAAATTGGATTCAATGTTCCATTAACAGGATTTGCTGCTGCTGACGGGAAATCCGCATTGAACGGAGCAAAGTTGGCGGTAAAACAAGCCAACCAGGCAGGTGGAATCAACGGCAAAATGATCGAACTGGTAGTCTATGATGATCAGGCATCACCGAAACAAGCCGTTCCTATTTCGAATAAACTTATAGAAAAAGATAAAGTCGTAGCAGCGATTTCCGGAAGTTATTCGGGTGCCACCAGAGCAGCTGCTGGTGTTTTTCAGTCAGCTGAAATCCCTTATATTTCGGCATATGCAGTTCATCCTGAAATTACTAAGGCAGGAAATTATGTTTTTAGAACCTCATTTATGGGGGAAGTTCAAGGTAGGGCTGGAGCAAAGTTAATTGGTGCAACTCTTCAGCGAAAACGGGTGGTTCTGATTACATTAAAAAATGATTTTGGTAAATCTCTGGCAGCAGGATTTAAAGAAGCAGCAGGTCAATTCAACCTCCAAATTGTCAATGAATACGAATATTCGATTAAAGATCGGCAATTTGGCCCCATTGTCGCCAAGGTCAAAGCAGATGCTCCAGAGGCAATCTATGCTACTGGATATTTCTTTACAGCAGGCCCACTTGTAAGCCAACTCAGGGCAGCAGGTATTACCGTTCCAGTCATCGGACAGGAAGGTTACGATTCAGAACAGTTTATTAAAATCGCAGGCAAAGCATCCGAAGGTACTATCATTACTACTTCTCTTGACCGTGATTCAAATTCATCCGAAACCCGATCATTTATCAGCGAATTTGAGGCGATGGCAGGTCATAAGGTTGATATGGTGGCAGCATCCGGACACACAGCAATGAAAGTGCTTGTTGCAGCAATGAAAAAAGCAGGAACAACAAGTCCTTCAGCCATTCGTAATGCGATCGCACAAACCAACCTGGTTGCATCAACGGGAAGCATTTCTTTCAATGATTTGGGAGAAGTTCAGAAAAATGTCCAGGTTCAGGTCGTTCGGGATGGAGATTTCCATTATCATTCCGAAATTAGGGACCAAGTCCTACTGGCACCGCCTACCCGATAATTCAGTTTCAGCCTACTCGCAGGCGGGGGATCAAGATTCTCTCATGATCATCCGCCTGCATTCCTTATTTCCCTGCATTGCTGCGGGATATGCTTTTTCTTGATTTACTTATACAGGGGCTGCTTCAAGGCAGTATCTATGGTTTAATTGCAGTCGGATTGACTCTAGTCTATGGTCTGCTCAGAATCCTTCATGTAGCCCATGCAGGTTTGTTCACTCTTGGCGGATACATCTGCGTCATTGTCACCAATCAAACAAGTAGTTTCCTTTTAGCAGTTTTGACATCGATGATTCTCGTTGGTCTTGCGGGAATGATCATCTACCGAATTTGTTATCAACCAATTCTGGATCAACCTCCTTTTGTCCCTCTTATTGCTTCGATCGGTTTGTTCATCGCAATGGAGGAATTGTTTCGAATTTTTTTTGGAGCCTATGGGCTTTCCTTTACAGAACTTCCTCTCCAGGAACCACTTGCTTTTATGCAGATCAACCTCAAACAGGCAGAATGGCTTACCATAGCCTCAAGTGTCGGTTTTGTAGCGATGCTTGCTTTTTTAGCAAACCGAACCAAGCTCGGACTCGCCTGGAAAGCAACCGTAACAGATCCAGAAATTGCTTCGTCTTTCGGGGTCAACATTATCCAGGTTCGTTATCTGAATTTTTTCATAGGATCCTCTTTAGCTGCAGTTTCAGGCTGCATGATGGCAGTTTTGAACAACCTTGTTGAACCCACCATGGGAAGCGTCCCAAGCTACAAAATGTTGGCCATCATCGTGCTTGGCGGTTTAGGAAATGTTCGCGGGACTTTAATCGCAGCAGTCCTCCTGGGAATCATTGAAAGTTACGGAACGATCTACCTGGATGATTTACTGGACCGTGATTCCATTGCATTCGTTTTTTTGATCATTGCATTGATGATCCGACCACAAGGACTTTTTCAGAGACATTGATGGCATACGAAATAAGTCTGTTAATTGTGATGGGGATCAGTATAACGGCGGGTTTGAGCTTGAACCTGATCACAGGTTTCTGCGGACAAATCAGCCTTGGACACGCCGCTTTCATGGGTATCGGTGCCTATACATCTGCATTGATGACAAAAAATGGGTTCCCCTTTTTCCCATCATTGGCAGCAGGAATGTTATTAGCAGGTATAGCAGGTTTTTTTGTTGGTTTATCCAGCCTCAGGGTGCGGCATGATTTTCTTGCCATAACGACAATGGGAGTTGGTTTCCTCTTCATAGGTTTGGTCAGACAACAGGATGCTCTGGGCGGTGAGATGGGAATTTCGGGAATTCCAGATCCAGGACTTGGAAAAATTGGATTCCTGCTCCTGGTACTCGGATGTGCAGCTATGGTGATTTTATTATGTCAATTTATGAAACGGAGTTGGCTTGGGTTTTCTTTTGATGTTGTTGCTGATGATGAAGACACAGCATTATTGATGGGGCTCAATGTGACCCAATTCAAATTAATTGCATTCGCAATTGGAACTTGTCTCGCAGGACTAGCAGGTGGACTCTATGCCCATAATGTCCGTTTCATTGACCCTGAAAGCTTTGGATTCATCGAATCGATTACGGTCCTCTCCATGGTTGTTATTGGCGGAATCGGTTCAGTTTGGGGAGTGGTTATTGCTTCAGCAGTTCTGAGTGTCCTTCCTCTATGGTTTCAATTCATTGAAGATTACAAACTTCTGGTATATGGGCTTCTACTTTTTTCAGTGATGCGTTTCAGTCCGGGGGGATTATCAGCGATCTTTTCAAAGATGTTCACAAGACCCCTAAAATAAACCAACAAACTTTATTTCATCGAAATTTATGTCACCTCTCCTTTTTGTGGATTCTGCAACCATCAAATTCGGAGGCTTATCAGCAATTCAGGATATTACATTTCATTTAGACTCCAAGGAACTCCTTGGTGTAATTGGCCCAAATGGAGCTGGGAAAACGACTCTGATGAGAACCATCACCGGGATTTACCAATCACAAAAAGGTTCGATTGAACTTGAGGGCATCCAAATTTCTAATTTACCCATCCATAAAAGAGTAAAATCCGGACTCAGTATGTCCCAGCAATTGGTTCGTCCATTTAAATCAATGAATTTTTTAGACAATGTCATCTTTGCTGCAGGTCACCGTAAAACACAAAAACCCTTGAAAACCATTTTCTTGAAGTCACGCATTGAGGAAAAACAAAAAGCAATGAATCTTCTTGAGCAATTAGGGATCTCTGATATGGCATTGGAAAAACCTGAAAAGGCTCCTTTAGGATATTTAAAAAGATTGGAGCTTGCTCGTGCTATGGCTCTTGAACCCAAAATCTTAATCCTTGATGAACCTCTGGCTGGATTGAATCAAGGAGAAGCAGAAAAATTGGCGGATACTTTAAGAACATTGAACCAACAAGGACAGACCATGATCCTTATAGAGCATAACCTTCGGGAAGTCATGAGGATCTGTTCCAGATTAATCGTACTTAATAACGGAAAGATTCTTGCCGAGGGTGAACCTAATTCCGTTTTCAAACAAACTCGAGTTCAAGAAGCTTATCTTGGCGAAAAAATCAATGCTGGTACTTGAAAATCTATCCTGTGGTTATGGTCCATTCAGGGCTGTCCAATCCTTGAATCTAAAATTAGAAGAGGGCTCAGTAAATGCCTTAATCGGTGCCAATGGTGCGGGTAAATCTTCAACCCTCATGAGCATTGCAGGGCATGTCAAAATTCAAGAAGGAAAAGTTTTTTACAAGAATAATGAACTGAATCAAATTGCTGTTCATAACCGAATTAGGTTAGGTATCGCGCTAATACCTGAAGGTAGACGTCTGTTTCCTGATCTAAGTGTCGAAGAAAATTTGAAAATTGGAGCTTATCACAAATCAAAACAACGTTACTCAACGAATCTTGAGAAGGTATTCGAGTTATTTCCTAGGCTCAAAGACAGGATTGAACAATTGGCAGGTTCGCTTTCTGGAGGAGAACAACAGATGCTTGCTATCGGAAGGGCTTTAATGGCTGAGCCAAGTTTATTGCTCATTGATGAACTTTCTTTGGGACTAATGCCTAAGATCATTGACCAATGTTATGAGGTAATTCAAGAACTGAAAAAACAGGGAATGACTTTGTTGATTGTTGAACAAAACACAAAAAAAGCTCTTGAAGTCTCAGAGCAGGTGTTGATTCTTGAATCAGGAAGAAAGGTCTGGGAAGGGAAAGCTGAAGATGCGAAAAATAATCCTGAAATTTTTGAGGCCTATCTGGGTTTAAGTTCTTAATGATCAACCTAAAGAGTTTCCAAAATTTTCATCAATTAATGCTGAAATTTTATTCCTTACTCGGTTCCAATTTGGATTAGATCACCAAATCCTTTCCAGCAAAATTTTCAGATCTTTTTCCTGAACCGGATGGGTGAGGTAAGCATCCATCCCGGCACGGGTTGCAGAGACGATCCGTTCATCTTCCTGATCCTCGAAAAACATCACCACTTTCAGTTTTGCCAAATTAGGACTCTCACGAATTCTCTTGAGGAGTGTGAGGCTGTCCGGATTTTCAAGATTTGAGGAACAGATCAGGGCATGATGGGGTTCACTTTTGAGCCGGATCAGGGATTCCGAGCCGCTTTCGGCCTCACTCGCTTCCGGAAATCCAAGACTGGAGAGTTGATGGACCAACGGTTTTCGCCGGATCATCAATGGATCGGCAACCAGGATTTTTTTTGAGGAGGGGTCCAGTGCCAAGCGGGAAAGATTTTTTGGAGTACTGTCTTTTCAGGAGTGGTTCAATGGGAACCAAAATAGATCATTTCTGAAATTTATCAAATCAGGATGTCCAAATCCATGCCTTGGTTACTTGATCCAACTTTTACAGAAATGATCATTTCGAGAAACGGAAACTGCGCAGACGGAGGGCATTGGCCACGACCGAAACGGAACTGAGCGCCATTGCTGCCGCAGCAAGTACCGGATGGAGGGCAGGGCCTCCGAAAGGGACAAGCACTCCTGCCGCCACCGGAATTCCAAGTACATTGTAGGCAAAAGCCCAGAAAAGATTCTGTCTGATGTTACTCAGGGTAGCACGACTGAGACGGAAGGCATCGGCAAGATGAGCTAGGTTGTTTTTCATCAAGACGACGTCCGCGGTTTCCAGCGCGACATCGGTTCCGGAACCCATCCCAATCCCTACATCCGCAGCGGCCAAGGCCGGGGCATCGTTGATTCCGTCACCGACCATTCCAACCCGGTGTCCCTCTGCCTGGTATTGTTCAAGTACGCTGACTTTATGCTGGGGAAGCAGCCCTGCTTTCACCTCGTCCAGGCCTGCCTGACGAGCGAGGAGTTCTGCTGCCTCCAACTGATCTCCGGTCAGCATCACCGGCTTGAGACCCATGGACTTCAGGCTTTCGATGGCTTCTCGGCTTTCAGGGCGGATCTGGTCTTGGAAACTCATGCTCGCGGCAAGGGTACCATCAACAAGGACCCAGACCGATGATTTGGCTTCTATTCCTTCGTCCCATCCCTGCGGGAGTTCCTTGATTTTACTTTGTTTCAGGATGAACTCCTGACGACCGATGGCGAGTTGACGGTTTTCCACCACGGCCATGATACCGGAACCGCTCAAGGCCTCGAAGGACTCAGGTTGTGAAATCTTCAAATTTTGAGATTTTGCCGACTCTACGATTGCTTTCCCGAAAGGATGTTCCGAACCGATTTCCGCGGAGGCTGATAGTCTGAGGACTTCAGACTCGTTCCAGCCGTTCCAGGTTTTGATTGATTCAAGAACAGGCTGACCGAGGGTCAGAGTTCCTGTTTTATCAAACATCAGGGTATCCAGACCTTGAAGGGCTTCAAGAGCCGCAGCATTACGGAACAGGATCCCATGGCGCGCACCGCTTCCGGTTCCAACCAGAATCGCAATCGGCGTTGCAAGCCCGAGAGCACAGGGGCAGGCAATGACCAACACTGCCACCATCCGGGTCAGGACGGTTTCTGTTCCTGCACCGTAAAACCACCAACTCAGTGCCGTCAGCAAGGCCAGCAAAAGTACTATAGGAACGAACACTCCTGCCACCCGATCTGCCATCCTGGCCACAGGAGCCTTGCCGGACTGGGCTTCTTCAACCATGCGGATGATTTTAGCCAGGGTTGATTCTTCTCCGATTCGCTTGATCCGCAGGGTAAGCATCCCGTTGATGCATCGGGTTCCACCAGTGACTTCATCTCCTGTCGAGCAGGACCTGGGTACACTTTCCCCGGTAAGCATCGATTCATCGACTTCAGAGACTCCCTCTTCCACCAGACCATCCGCAGGAAGGGTTTCACCGGGACGGACCCGGATCCGGTCTCCGGGATGAAGCAGTTCCAGGGCAACGGGTGTTTCTCCTTCGTCGGTAAGGAGCATGGCTTGCTTGGGACGCAGTTCCAGAAGCGCCTGCACCGACTCCACCGCCCTTCTCCGGCTTCGGGATTCCATCAACCTGCCAAGCAGAATGAGGGTGATGATCAGCGCCGAAGTTTCAAAATAAAGCCCGGAAATGCCTCCATCTTTCAGCAGGTTCCAGAGACTGTAACCAAAAGCAGCCAACGTCCCCAATGCCACCAGGGTATCCATGTTCGGATTTCTCCTCCAGAGACTGGGAAGACCCCGGAGGTAAAAATCCCTTCCGGCAAACATCACCGGCAGAGTAAGAAAGAACTGGAGCCAACTTCCAGACTTTGCAGAAAAACCAGGAAACAAGTTTTCCGGAAGCGTCAATCCCAACATCGGTCCCATTGCCAAGACAAGCAGGGGAAGGGAAAAAATCAGGGCTATGCGGAAACGTTTTTCCGTTTCCATCAATGCTTTCTGGTCCGAATCCAAGGATTGTTCTATGGATTCCTGCTCCAACATCCTTCTTGGATGAAAACCTGCCTGCCTGACTGCGTTTTCGATCAATCCCGGTTCAATTCTATCGGGATCATACAACACCTTTCCGTGTTTGAGGGGCAGGTTGACTTCGGCAGTTTCCACCCCGACCAAACCATTCAAGGCTTTTTCAACCGAACTGACACATCCAGCACAGTGCATTCCCTCGATTTCGAGCTTTAAGGCTGCCCTCGGGTTTTCACCCTCCAAACTTCCTTGATTCGGCGAAACGGTTTCCATGAAAAATTGAATTGATTTTTTAATCCTGAATATACCCTAGGGGGGTATAAAAGGTCTGTCAACTAAGTAAAAATACGAGGTGAAGAAAACAGGGATGAAACCAACAACTCCAGTTTTTAAGATGCTGGAATTCGCTTAATCTGTGAGGGAAATGAGAAGGATGGAGGGGGTAGATCTTGAAGAACGACTGTGTTCTGATCAAAAATAGGATTTATCGATTCCGTCTTTTCATGAAAAGAAAAGTGAGGTCGTTTTCTCTTTCATCAAGCCTCATCCAGATGATGAAGCAGAAATTCCTCATCAAAACTGGAATCAAAGACTAAATGATTTTCTCTACGACGATCCGATCAGTGAGGTGAAGTTCCACAGTTTTTACAACCCGGACAATGATCATGGGCATGATCAAGAATCAGGACTTCTCCCGGGTTAACTTGGTAGGCGACTTTTTCATTCCTGAGAATGAATCGATTGAAGACATTCCATGTCAGAACCTGAAACTTATCCATAAGTTTATCTCCATTGAATATGAATTCTTATAAAAACCACTGCATTTTCCAGGCCCTCATTTGATCAATTCAGGAGTTCAGGGGTTTTCAGTCTGCGAAGGGTTGGCCGATTCATTTTCCTTCTGATTTTTCAGATATTGGAGGTCTTCCCAATATTGTCTCGCGGATTGCTCACTTTTCAATCGATGGAGAAAGTACATCAAGATCTCAAAAGACCTTGGATTGAAATACTTGAACAAGGCCATCAGGGCCAGAGGAACGATGATGATGAAAGGCCAGAACAAAGACCATAGAAGTAGATCCGTCATATAAATTACGGAACAGGTTTTGGTTATTGAGTCACACTAGATTTGAGAGTGGGTGACATCCTGCTGTTGATCCATGCTTCTCAGTTTGAAAATCAGATCTGCAGTCAGGATCAAATCAAAGGTATGCTTCAGAGTTTCATGGTGTTCGAGGTAATTTTTCAAACTTTTTTTATCCCACCGCAGTAAAGTGGTCGCTTCCGCACCCGTGCCCACATCGGCAGAAGTGGTACTTCCTGTGATGAAGGATTGTTCTCCAATGAAGCCTCCCATGGGGATGTATTTGATTTCACCATTTTTCAGAACCACCTCCGCTTTGCCGTCCACCACCAGTAACAGTTCATCCAGGTCCGTGTCCCTGGTCACAAGATTCACATCCGGTCCGAGGCTTTCCCAACGGGCCTGATCCACCAGTTTCTTGAATGCACGGGGATTGATGGATTTAAAGGTTAAGTTGTAGATGCTTTCTTCCGCCTCGGTCAGTTGTACCGGTCTCCGTTCCAGATAAAGCAGAAAGAGCATCACCCCGTTGATCGCAGTATAAATTCCCACCCACAAGATTGAATTCCACAAGGGATCTTCAAAATGATAAAGGTAGTACGGAATCACGATTAAATTCCCCGTCACGGTTAGGATCCTCAGCCAAAGGATGTCTTTGGCGACAAAAGCTGTGAGCCAAATCAGATAAGCGGCATTCAGTAGAATAATGAAAATATTCAGGTCACTCATGGATAACAGCAATTATCAAATGATGTTTTTCTGATAAGAAGTTCACCCCGAAAATATGGGATGGGGTAAACTCTCTTGATGATAGAATAGGGATAGAAAGGCACTTGAGAAAATGCCCCATCAGGAAACTTAAGGAACCGTTTTAATGTCCCTGTTCCTTACGAGCAACTGATGAAGCATAGAAGATTATGCTCAAAAGCCCCAAAATCAACGAAGACGCGATGATGAGGGGCCAGGAGAAGATAAGTTCAAACATCTATTCATTTTAATGAGTGATTCATTGAGAAAATCACAAAGTTTTACTGTTTCATTCAGAACTAAGATCACTGAATTTATGATTTTGAAGAATTTCTTTTTTTCTTTTCTGTTATGCTAAGCCAATTTTCCAACATTTGGTCGGTGATGTCATGATCACAAAACCTTGAGTAGCCTCCATCCTTGAGCATTTTATTTAAATCCATTTTAAGTCCTCATTGGTTTAGGTTTCTTCATAGGATAAATATTAACTCAGCAATTTACGGACCAAAGAATTTTTGGGTTCTTCAAATCATGAATCCATATCTTTATGTTGTTTTTCCATATGATGTCCCTCAACCTTTTGATTTCGATTCACAAATAGACTCCCAAGGTTTTTATAAAAGGCACATGTGTTATTTTTGAACCGAAAAGAATCGAAGGATTGTTCATGAAACCTTAGTTGAGGGGAGAGTGCTTGCTCTAGCTCTAGATCTTGAAGCCAATCAATTGTCCTTTTTCTGGGAAGCAGAACTGTCACCAATTCACACAAAAAAATTCTGATGAGAAAAGATTCAAAGGCTACTGGTCAGATATTTTGGACTGTTTCATTAATTCTATCTATGTGCATGTTGATGAAACAAGAGGTTCACGGGCAATGGTTTGAACATCGACTGCAGGTGGCAGGCACCCACGGCCTATTGGATCTTTCGGATGAATTGCCAGAAAAAGACGGTTCGAAGGTTCATTTGGAAATCAACGAATGGAACTGCGAATTTGAACTTTTTATTCTGGAGTCCCTCCGCTTGGTCGAGGAACCAAGCCAAAGAGAAGTCGTTCAGGTTCAGGAGTGGGTGATGGCTTCCTGCAATCCGCCAGGAAGTCCCTCCTACGAGTTTAAGTTTTCAACCAGTTGCCAAAATCTAGATGGCCCGTTGGGATTATGGGATAAGAAGAAATTTCAGGACAGCACCTCGATCATCCTGAAAAACCCTGAAGATTTTGTCAAAGTGACCCTGAGTTGTGAATAAAAGCAGAGGATTTATTTTTGGTACAAGGTTAAATATGCATCAAGTTAAACCGTCAAGACCTGAACCATTCTATTCATGATTCAGGTTTCCATCCGGCTTTTATCAACCCCTCGATGATCGGTTCTGTGAGCATCGAATTGGGCACAAAGATTTTCCGGAAATCGTCTTTGGTTTTCAAATTCGGCCGCATTTCAAGGTAGCGTTCTACTGCCACTTTTGCCGTTTCACCCGCCTCCAAATGCCCTAAAGCAGCGGCTCTCCAGCCAATCATATGTCCCTGGTTCGGGTGATACTGCAAGGCCTTGTCGCTTGCTTCAAGGGCTTCAGTATATTTTTTTTGTCCGAGGTAAGAACAATACAGGGCGCCATAGATCCTCTCGATCTCAGGATCAACAGGGCTTAATTCCAGTGCTTTCAGGATAACCGTTTCAGCTTCTTGAAATTTCCCTCCGTGAGCCTGAATCAATCCCAGCCACCACAGACTCAAGGCATAGCTAGGATTATAATTGACGGCTTTTTCCGCATGATTGATGGCATTGACAAAATCCCCGCTGAAAAAATAATGGGCAGCAAGGCCGATCAGGGCGAGTGGATTTTCTGGGTTTAAGGTTTCCGCCTTTCTGCCCCGGTTTTTCATCATTTCCAGAGTTGCCTTAGAATCTTCTGAGGTAAAGTGGACCAGATCCCAAAAGCCGCATAGAGCCAAGTACGCGTAGGCATCAGAGAGCGTCTCATCAAGAGAAATGGCCCTTTCAAAATGCTGGCATGCTTCCCTCAACCCCTGATTGTCAGTATCCGAATAGTTCCTGTCGTTGTAAGATTTCAATCCTTGAAGGTATTCCTCCCAAGCACTTAAGTTTTTGGGTCTTATCCGGCTTAGTCTTTTTAATTCATTCCCGGTTACCGAAGGCGCTACCCTTCTTGCGATCGCCTCAGAAACCTCATCTTGCACATCAAAGATATCCTCGATGGTCCTGTCCCATTTTTCTGACCAGAGATGGTGATCTCCCTGAGCGTCGATCAATTGGGCGGTAATCCTTAAACGGTTTCCGCCTTTTCGAACACTTCCCTCAACGATGTAACGCGCGCCCAAATCGTTCGCGACTTCCTTAAGGTTTAGTGATTTATCTTTAAAGGTGAAACTTGAGTTTCTTGAAATGACCGGGAAGGTCCGCCACAGCGAAAGGTTGGTGATGATATCTTCTGTGATTCCATCTACAAAATAATCCTGTTCCGGATCCCCACTCATATTTTTGAAAGGAAGAACCGCAATCGAAGGAGGATTCTTATCGGATTCTTCACTTTGGATTTGAAAAGCATTTTCTCTTTTCTCTGAATCTTCTGAGGATTTCTGAGAAGTTTTTTTTGAAAATTCTGAAATTTCGATTTTGTAGGTCGGAACGGGATTATGAATATTCTTCATCTCCTGTTCGCCCGTGGAAGTGAAGGTCATGTCCAATTTGCGGCAAATCTCTTCATGAAATTTTCCCGAGAGTGAAATCCCTCCGGGTTCCGCCAAAGCTTCAAGCCTTGCTGCGACATTCACCCCATCTCCATAAAGATTCTCACCCTCGACAATGACGTCACCAAGATTGAGTCCCACCCGAAACTCCATTCTGTTTTCCTTATCAACTTCCTCGTTTCTCTGCTTGAGACTCCGCTGAAAATCAGTTGCCGCTACAACGGCATCAACCGGACTCGCGAATTCTGCAATGATCGAATCACCTGCGCTCCCAAAGATCCTCCCATGATTCGCAGTGATGCTCTCATCCGTAATCGACCTGCAGGCCTTCAGATTACTGAGTGTCCTGTCTTCGTTTTCACCCATCATCCTACTGAAACCGACAACGTCCGCAGCGAGGATGGCCGCTAGTTTTCTTCGAGGTTTGGAATCCGTCATACAATAGGGTTCAAGGTATTCATAGCTCGTTAATGTTTAGCAAAAAAAAACTCTTTTTGTACATCAAAAATCGTGTTTATTCCTGTTTTGCAGGAAATCGTTAGTATCCTAAACAAGGTTTTTTAATGCTCAACATCAAGAAATCAGGAAGGCTCTTGGAAGAATTTTGCCAAATCAATTTATTTTTGGAAAACGCTTCTTTACGTTGACAGAAAATCAATTGATGACATCCCCTCCCCAAAAAATAAATTATGAATGATTTCTTTCATAATCAGCCTTCAGCTTTTCTTCAGAAATTTCATCGGAAAACTCATTGTTGAGCTTCTCTCCAGAAGATCGAAGGATTCTGGAATCATCACCTGATACGTTGATATCGTCGTTCTGTTTTTTATCAACCTTTTGAACAAGAACGTTAACCTGATTTTGTATTTCTAGGAACTGCTGGTCTTTTTTCTCGGTCCAAATCCTGATCCCTTCCAACTCCTGTTCTATGGTATTCAGCCGCATGGATTTAACAAACTCACGCCACCCCCACATCACGGCAATCAAAGCAATGATGAAATATTCCATGGTAATCCTTCGTGTAGAAAAAATTCTTAAGGTTCCAATCTCCAGTACCTAAAGGTTGATTGTATTTTAGACAAGTCTTATTCGTTCAAGAGGAATTGCTGATGGTGATTAAATAATCATCGATCATTTTAAAATAGGTAGGAAATATATCCCCTCCGAAAAGATGGGTCATGAAAGCACCTACGACCATCCAAACAAGATACACGGTGAATTTTTGTGAACCCAGAAGATGAGAGAAAGTCTCATCTTTAGAACGGGATATGAACCACAATACTGCCATGAAAGGCAGAAGGCCCAACAGGGATGACGAGATTAACAACAGGCCTGTGAATAAAAAAATATCCCACATCGGACGTTCAATTCTTGATTGAAATAATGCTTTGATCCTTAGCAATCCATTTTCCAAATGAATTGGATTCAATTGGAATGAATGCTGATTTATCTGATCCAGTCAAGTTTCATGCCCTGTCGTTTTCCAACATTTCAGGAACCTTATCAAACTTGACAGATTTTATAGGATCACTTGAGACAGAAATGCTCCATCGTTCGCAAAAGGATCAGATGATGGCCAAAGGAAGGAAATCAGGATGGATTCACTTCATATGGGATAACACTTTATATTTCTTCGGAGATTGTTTCCATTGTGAATTTTAGGATTTGATGGGATCACTGCGTAAAGAGTTCATTTAGGAAATAATATATCCGCCATCATTTTTCCTTTCCCATAAGGGATGAGAAAATCAAACACAGTTTGATATATAACCCAATCGTTTTCCCGAAACGTCTAACGAAAAGCTGTTATCCGTTCAATAGCAGGGTTTCCATTACAAACCAAAGTGATGTTAAAACGAGGCAGGTGTATAACAGGGTGCCCATCACGACAGCATTTGATATGCGACCCAAAGATTCAGCGCAATGATGGCAACCGTGAACGGTTCTGGCATTAGTATCCCAAACCGATGGATCGAGCGAGGATGTCCGCAATCATGAATGCTGAAAAGCTCGAGGTGACAGTTAAGAGCAAGTATTGATGCAACTTCCCGGTATAATTTTCTTTTGTTTTCATTTCAGAATTTTTTTTCAAGCTAAGTGATGCTCATTCAAGCAATTTTCATTCATTTATTTTCTCATTTCCTGGACCACGAGATCAATCTGCGGTATTTCCCAAATCAAAAATGCCATGATTCCAATCACGAAAATTCCTGTAATGACAGTAGCAAGGGTTTCCTTCGTCATAAATTACTTCCACACATAATTTGAACAATCATTTAGATACAGACTACCTCTCAATTACTTCTCTTTTGAACCAATGGATCAACCCTGCACCAGTGAAACTTGATCTCGACCCCAATCAGGCTGACCTAAAAAAATTCAATTGAGCAAAAATGACAGCATTAAAGGTATACTGTTTTTTTGATGTCGATGAATTAAGTTGATTCCCAAAAATATCAGGTCTTCATGTTCACCGCGGATCTCTTACCAAGAAATTTTTACTGATTGAATCACCAAGGAATCAAAACCGTATTGTATAAAAAAACGTGAAACAGTTCTGGTTCAGGTGATGAAAGATGTGAGTAAACAAGTCAAACTGACGGTATGGAAAAATCGGATGAAGTATGAATTCCTGCTTCCAGCAGGAAAGAATCTCAGAAAGGTCTTGATTGAAAAGGGAGTGAGTCCTTATTCAGCTTTCAACAACAAAATCAATTGCAGGGGAAACGGGTTGTGCGCAACCTGCGGAGTTTTTGTGATGGACTCGGATCCTACTCCGACACACTGGCATGACCGTATCGCCAGGGCTTTCGGATATCCCCGACTCAGTTGTCAGATTGAAATCAAGGAGGATATGGAAATCGAAATTCCTCCAAAATGGATTTGGGGAAAAAGAAAAAAAAGAAAGATTTGAATGCTGCGATGACCTTTTTCCGCGATTAGGAATTCAAATCATCCTGTAAGGATAAAAGTTATTTCCCTCTAATACACTGATATTATATACATAATTTTTCATTTAATAAATAATAGAAAATATTCCTTGACTTATATTAGATGACC
>OCVP010000331.1_pt1 | contig 21744 bp, 25 predicted proteins | sample 1539171 | NCBI WGS metagenome assembly OCVP01 (sample SAMEA51879418, study PRJEB22527) | metagenome
CTAAATAAACTACTTGTTCTTTTATGTCTCTTAATGATTTTTCTTCGGTCTCTTCATTGATATCCCATATTATTAGTCGAAAAGTAACCATAAGTGAAGCAGAGAAAGTTAATCCCTTTCTTCTACACTCATCTACATCATACTTAGGATTATCAAGATAATAATCTATGTAGTGAAGCTCAGATTTGCCTGCATAGTCTTTTATGGGAAAGACAGAGTTAAAGACTTCCTGCAAGCCTGTATTTGAACGGTTCTCTACTGATTTTCCTAATTGAAGGAATTTGTCATAGGAAATTTTTTGAATATCTACTAAATTTGGAACTTCAATCGTTTTACCGATCTTACCAAAAGAATAGCGAATTCGTTTTTTTTCTGTAAAGCTAAGTGGCATATTATATAGAACCTATAATAATTAATTATTTAAGTTCTACTTTTGCGCCTGCGGCTTCTAGCTGTGTCTTCATAGCTTCCGCCTCTTCTTTCTTAGCTCCTTCTTTTAAAGTTTTCGGAGCACCCTCAACCATGTCTTTAGCTTCTTTTAAACCAAGACCTGTAATAGCTCTTACTTCTTTAATAACATTAATTTTTTGATCTCCAGCAGCTGCAAGCACAACATCAAAAGCATCTTTTTCTTCTGCTGCATCCGCTGCAGGAGCTGCTCCACCTGCTGCTACTGCTACAGGTGCCGCTGCGGTTACACCCCATTTTTCTTCTAAAAGTTTTGAAAGTTCTGCTGCTTCCATTACTGTTAGTGTTGATAACTCATCAACAATTTTATTTAAATCTGCCATTTTTTTGTCTCTCCCTAATTAGTCTTTTTTGTTTTGTAGTATTGAAATAATATCCTGATCTGGTCTTTGTAATAATCTTACAAGCTTTGAAGCAGGTGCATTAATCAATCCAACTATTTTTCCTCTTATTTCTTCAAGAGAAGGTAAAGTTGCAACCTTTGCTATATCCTCTTTTGAATATAACTGGTTATCAAAAAAAGCTGCCTCTGCAGATAGCTTTTTTAAATCTTTTTCAAATTTTTTACAAACTTTTGCAGTTCCAACAGGATTATTTGTAAAAATTAATAATTTTTGATTAGATAAAAAATCAATTAGACCTTTTTTTTCATCATCTTTGTTAACAAATATTTTAACGATATTATTTTTGGAAACTTTAGTTACTCCATCATTATTTCTAATTTCAGTTCGAAATTCGATCATTTCTTTTACTGACATCTCTGAAAATGATGCAACGAATATAGCAGAATAATCCTTTGACATTTGATCAAGGTTTTCAATATATTGTTGTTTTTCAGCTTTATTCATTAAATTTCAACCCTTAAACCAAAACCCATAGAAGAAGATAGATAAACAGAATTCACAAAGTTACCCTTCAATCCTGACGGTTTTATTTTTTTTATTTCATCAATAAAAGAAGTTACGTTTTCAGTTAATTTACTTTCGTCAAAACTAACTTTACCTAAAGCAGCATGTATGGTTCCTGCTTTATCATTTTTATATGCTACAAGTCCTTTATTGATATTTTCAATTGTACTTTTTATGTCATTTGTCACGGTGCCTGTTTTAGGATTAGGCATTAAACCCTTTGGACCTAAAATTTTAGCAATTTTACTTACAATGGACATCATATCTGGAGTAGCTACAATTACATCTACGTCAATCTTTTTTTCAAGAGTAGCAACCAAATCATCTCCTCCAACATGTTTAGCACCAGCTGCTTTAGCCTCCTCTGCAGCTTTTCCTTGAGCAAAAACTGCTATTTGAACTTTTTTTCCTAAACCATGGGGAGGTATAAAACTACCTCTGACATTTTGATCAGACTGCTTAGAGTCAATACCTGTATTGATTGATACTTCTAAAGACTCATCAAATTTTACATATTTTTTTTCTTTAATAATTTTAACTGCATCAGATATTTTGTATGACTTTGTAAAGTCTATACCTTCGATTTGTTTTTTTTTGTTCTTAGTTAAATTCATTATACAATTTCCATTCCCATTGACCTTGCTGATCCGAGTATTATTTTTGATGCTTGATCAACATCATAGGCATTAAGATCTTCTAATTTTTCTTTTGCTATCTCTTCTACCTGTTTCATTGTAACCTTACCTAATTTTGCTCTACCAGGCGTTTGACAGCCTTTTTTTATTTTTGCAGCTTTTTTTAAATAAAAAGTAACGGGTGGTTTTTTTGTGACAAAATCAAATGATCTATCTTTGTATGCTGTAATAATAGTTGGAATAGGTGCACCTTTTTCCAAATCTTTTGTCTTATCATTAAACTGTTTACAAAAATCTTGAATGTTTAAACCTTTTTGACCTAAAGCAGGACCTACTGGTGGTGCCGGATTAGCTGAACCGGCTGGAATTTGTAATTTTATATATCCTAAAATTTCTTTAGCCATGCTATTAGCCCTTAACCACTTGTGAATAATCTAGTTCTAAAGGTGTCGGTCTCCCAAAAATTGAGACGGACACTTTAAGCTTTTGTCTTGAACTGTCAACCTCTTCTATAATACCACTAAATGAAGCAAATGGACCATCAGACACCTTAATCTGTTCACCAACTTCATACTCAAACTTAGGTTTAGGATTATCAACACCTTCAGTAATGTCTTGTAATAATTTAGATACCTCTCGTTCAGATATGGCAATTGGCTTATCTTTCGTGCCAAGAAAATTTGAAACTTTTGGTATATCTCTAACTAAATGCCAAGTGTCATCGTTCATTATCATCTTGATTAAAACATATCCAGGAAAAAATTTTTTTTCAGAGTTAACTCTGACACCTCTTCTTACCTCCACTACTGCTTGAGTAGGAACAGATACTTCAGAAATCGAGTCTTCTAAATTGACTTTTTTTGCCTCATCTAAAATTGAGTCTGCAACTTTTTTCTCAAAGCCGGAGTGGCAGTGTACAACATACCACTTTGATGTATCTGTATTTTCAACCATTAAATTATCCTAGAACTATTCTCACAATAAAAGAAAAAAATTGGTCTAAGAGCATTAAAATAATTGCAGCAATACTAATTACAACCAAAACGATACCTGCTGATGTAAAAGTTTCTCTCTTGGAGGGCCAGGTAACTTTAGATACCTCCTGTCGAACTTCTCTTAAATATTTAGCAGGATTAAATTTCATATTTTAATTTTATTTGGCAGGAGTGGCAGGCATCGAACCCGCAACCTCCGGTTTTGGAGACCGGCGCTCTACCAGTTGAGCTACACTCCTTCATATTAGTATTACTGCAGAGAATATTTTTATTCGATAATCTCTGAAACAACTCCTGAGCCAACAGTTCTACCGCCTTCACGAATAGCAAAACGTAAATTGTTATTCATTGCGATAGGAGCAAGTAACTCAACTTCAAGTGTAATATTATCTCCGGGCATTACCATTTCAGTACCTTCAGGCAATTTAATTGAACCAGTAACATCAGTGGTTCTAAAATAAAACTGAGGTCTGTAATTTGCAAAGAAAGGAGTGTGTCTTCCACCCTCTTCTTTGCTTAAAGCGTAAATCTCTGCTTTAAATTTTTTGTGAGGTTTAATACTACCAGGAGCTGCCAAAACTTGGCCTCTTTCAACCTCTTCCTTTTTAGTTCCACGAAGAAGAGCACCAATATTATCTCCAGCTTCACCTGAGTCTAATAGTTTTCTAAACATCTCAACTCCGGTACAAACTGTTTTGGTTGTATCTTTTAAACCAATAATTTCAATTTCTTCACCTGGTTTAATAACACCTTGTTCAACTCTTCCAGTAACAACAGTACCTCTTCCAGAAATAGAAAATACGTCTTCAACTGGCATCAAGAAAGGTTTATCTAATTCTCTTGTGGGAGCAGGGATATACTCATCAATTTTTGACATTAATTCAATGATTGAATTTTTACCAATATTTTCATCTCTGTCTTCTACAGCCGCAAGAGCTGATCCTTTAACGATTGGAATATCGTCACCAGGGAAATCATATTTTGACAGAAGCTCTCTTATTTCAACTTCTACAAGCTCTAATAATTCTTGATCATCTACTTGATCAACTTTATTTAGGTAAACAACTAGTGCTGGTACACCAACCTGTCTAGCTAAAAGAATGTGTTCACGTGTTTGAGGCATTGGACCATCAGCTGCGTTAACAACTAAAATACCTCCGTCCATCTGAGCAGCACCTGTAATCATATTTTTTACGTAGTCTGCGTGACCTGGACAGTCGACGTGAGCATAGTGTCTTTTATCAGTTGAATACTCGACGTGCGCTGTTGAAATTGTTATACCTCTCTCTTTTTCTTCAGGTGCTTTATCAATTTCATCATACGCTGTAAACTCTGCACCACCTTTTTCTGCCAAAACTTTTGTTATTGCTGCAGTAAGTGTAGTTTTACCATGGTCGACGTGACCGATAGTTCCGATGTTGACGTGTTCTTTCGATCTGTCAAATTTTTCTTTAGTCATTTTAAGTTGTTACCTCTTTTTAATATCTATTACTTAATTTTTTCAATGTACTTGGAGCGGGTGAAGGGAATCGAACCCTCGTAGCCAGCTTGGAAGGCTGGAGCTTTACCATTAAGCTACACCCGCGATTTAGCGGGTAACCACTTCAAAACATCCACAAAATCAAATCCTTGTGAGTTCCGATAAACTACTAATTTTTCTTTAAAATTCAATAAGAAAAGTGAAAAAAAGTGGTGGAGGGAGTAGGATTCGAACCTACGTACACTTGCGTGAACAGATTTACAGTCTGCCGCCTTTAACCACTCGGCCATCCCTCCAAAGTGTTTAAAATCAGGTGTTGATTAATAGATAATTGTCTTTGAAAGTCAATAGACTTCCTTAATTTTTACTGTTATTTAAAACAATGCTTATTTCAGGGGCTAATTCTTGCACTAGTTGTATAATTCATAATCCTGATAAAATTATTGAAATTTTTATAAATATTGAGAGAAAATCAGCTTTTACAAAGTTGATAGAGCAAAATAAACTTAATAATAAGACAAAGTTACTAAAGAAAAACGATTTTAATAGACTTGGTATTAAAAATGATAGATTTATCAACGATATAGTTATACGAAGAGAAAAGTACAAACCCTCCAATTTAGAGGATATTATTATAAACACCAAAAAATCTCTTATTATCATTGCCGATCAGATTACAGACCAAAATAACCTTGGAAACATTATAAGAACAGCTCTGTTGATGGGAGCTGATGGTTTATTACTATCAGAGCATTCTTCGGCAGATATTAACGATGTAACGTCATTAACCTCGTCTGGAGCCGTTGAAGTGTTGAAATATCATGTTTCTAAAAATATTAACAGAACAATAGAAGTTCTAAAAAAATCTGGCTATTGGACTTATTCCCTAGATATGAGTGGTGAGGAAATGAATAGAGAATTTAATTTTGATAAAAAATCTGTCATCATTGTAGGAAATGAAGGAAAAGGGATTAGAAGAAATATTTTAGCAAAGAGTGACTTTAAAATAAGTATCCCTCAAATAAATGTAGATGGTATTGATAGTTATAATGCAGCAAATTCTCTAGCAATTGCTGCATATCATTTCAAAATTAGTACTTTTTAAATATTGTTTATTCTAGATTTTAATATAAATAATAACACAATGCCGGCTTAGCTCAGTTGGTAGAGCAGTTGATTTGTAATCATCAGGTCGGGAGTTCGAGTCCCCCAGCCGGCACCATTTACTTTTACCAGAAACAACCCTTAAACACATATAATTGATTATTTTCAATACTTACATTAAATTTGAAATCTATGGTTTCGGATATTGATCAATTTGGGAGAGATACTACAAAAAATAATAATCCAAGTTTTAACGAAGAAAAGTCAAAGAAAATTTTAGACTCATTAGCTGAAATAAAAAATCAATTAGAAAATAAAGACTATAATCCAAATGTTGATGACTCATCACCAAGAATAAGAGTCAGTAATTTGAAAAATAAATCTGATTTTGATGAACTGAAATTAAAAATTGAGTCTTTAGAAAAAAAAATTAATACCATTGATACATTCCTGAACAATAAATCAAGTATCAAAGAAGTTCATGAACCGACGTCTAAGAAACTTGATGGGGACTTAAGTATTTTTCATAAATTAGATAATCAATCATCAATACAACAGAACAAATCATTGCTAGTTCTTGAAGATGAAGGTGATTTTAATAGATCAAATTTTAATTTATTTCGTTTTATAATGACAATAAATTTTCTAACAATAGTTCTTATATGTTTAGTTGTTTATTTAAAAGATATACCGATCAAAGATATAATAAGTATTTTTTAAATTAGTTTAATGAAGGTTGAATTTTTTCAACACTTGCTGCGCTAAACTTAAACTCAGGAATTTTACCAATTGGATCTAACTGTGGGTTCGTAAGTACGTTTGCAGCAGCCTCAGCAAAACAAAATGGCATAAAAACCATACCCTCAGGAATTTCTCTGTCACTTCTTACTTTAATGGCTAACGATCCTCTTTTTGTCTTAACTAAAACTTGATCTCCTGGATTAATTGTCATCCTTTTCATGTCCCATCTATTCATACTGACTATAGCTTCAGGTTCTATATGATCCAAAACATTTGCTCTTCTTGTCATAGAACCAGTATGCCAATGCTCTAATAATCTTCCTGTTGTTAATATCATCGGGTAGTCGTCATCTGGTAGTTCTGCTGGTGGTATTAGTTTAGCAGGTACTATTTTTCCTCTTCCATTTGCAGTAGGAAAATTTTCATTGAATATAATCTCATTTCCAGGTTTGTTTGGATCATCACAGGGGTATGTAACAGAGTTTTCATTTTCTAGTCTTTCATAAGTAATATTTTTTAGAGAAGGCATTACTTGTGCCATCTCATTAAAAATATCTCTTGGATGTAAATAACTCCAATCTAAACCCATACCTTGGGCTATGGCTTGAGTAATCCACCAATCTTGTCTCGCTGAACCAGGAGGCGGAACTGCTTGACGACCTAATTGAACTTGTCTGTTAGTATTTGTATAAGTTCCAGTTTTTTCAGCATGGGCTGATGAAGGTAAGATTACATCTGCATGCCAGGCAGTTTCAGTCATGAAAATGTCTTGAACAACTAAATGTTCTAATTTAGCTAATGCTGCTCTAGCATGATTTTGATCAGGATCTGACATTGCAGGGTTTTCGCCCATAATATACATACCTTTAATTTCATCTTCTAAAATTTTGTTAATAACTTCAACGACAGTTAAACCTTTTTTATCATCAAGACCTGTCTTCCAAAAATTTTCATATTTTTGATGGATACTCCCATCTTCAACTGACTGGTAATCAGGAAAGACCATTGGAATTAATCCGGCATCAGATGCACCTTGAACATTATTTTGTCCTCTAAGCGGATGTAAACCTGTGCCTTCTCTTCCAATCTGTCCTGTGGTTAAAGCCAAAGCAATTAGACATCTAGCATTGTCTGTTCCATGCACATGTTGAGATACTCCCATTCCCCAAAAGATAATGGATCTCTCTGATTTAGCATAAAGTCTGGCAACTTCTCGTAACTCTTGAGCTTTGATGCCACAAATAGCTTCCATTTTTTCAGGTGAAAAATCTTTTATCTCTTCTTGTAATTTTTCAAAGCCCTCTGTTTGTCCTTGAATATATTGTTCATCATAAAGTTTCTCTTCAACAATGGTAAATAAAAGCGCGTTGAGCATTGCAACATCAGTGCCCGCTTTAAATTGCAAGTTATATGTGGCATGTTTTGTTAAGCCTTGTTTTCTTGGATCCATAACAACTAACTTGGATCCTCTTTTTGCTGCACGTTTTAGATATGTTGCTGCAACCGGATGGTTTTCAGTAGGCCTTGCACCTATAACAATGACACAGTCAGCATCAGATGCTGACATAAAAGGAGCTGATACAGCTCCAGAGTTTACACATTCCATTAGTGCTGCAACAGAGGATGCGTGACATAATCTAGTACAATGATCAACGTTATTTGAACCAAAACCAACTCTTACCAATTTTTGAAATAAGTAAGCTTCCTCATTAGAACACTTAGCTGAACCAAAACCTGCTAAACTTTTTGGTCCATGATCCTCTTTTAAATTTAAAAGACCAGATGAAGCTCTTTCAATTGCGTCTTCCCAAGTAGTCTCTTCAAAATAATCATAGATATCAGCATCTTTAATTTCAAGATTTGGGTCTTTTTTAACACCAGCTTTTCTCACTAATGGTTTAGTGAGTCTTCCATCATGATTGATATAGTCAAAACCAAATCTACCTTTTACGCATAATCTATTTTCATTGGCAGGTCCGTTTTTACCATCAACGTACAATATTTTATCGTCTTTTACGTGTACTTCAGTTTGACATCCTACACCACAATAAGGACAAACACTCTCTACTACTTTATCTGAATAAGAGTCTCTTTTCCCCTCATTATCAACTAAGGAGGACTCCATTAATGCTCCTGTTGGACAAGCTTGAACACATTCTCCACAAGCAACACAAGTACTATTACCCATTGGGTCATCTAAATCAAATATTACCTTCGCTGTTGACCCTCTGTATGCCATTCCGATTACGTCGTTTACTTGTACTTCACGGCAAGCTCTAACACATAAATTACAATTTATACATGCATCTAAATTAACACTCATCGCTTTATGAGATCTGTCTAACTCTATTTTATCTTTACTTGGGAAACGACTATCACTAACACCTAATTTTTCAGACCAATTCCAAAACTTTGACTCAGGGTCAGGAGAATTATTTTTTTCTGGTTGATCAGACACAAGAAGTTCAAAAACCATAGATCGTGATTTTTCTGCTCTTGAAGAGTTAACTGTAACCTCCATGCCTTCAGTAGGTTTACGAATACACGACGCTGCAAGAGTTCTCTCTCCTTTAATTTCAACCATACATGCTCTACAATTTCCGTCTGCTCGATAACCTGGCTCAGGTGAGTAACAGAGATGAGGGATATCTATGTTATTTTTTTTTGCGACGTCCCAAATCGACTCGTCATTATTAGATACATATTCGTTGCCATCAATTTTAAATTTAATATTTTCTGACATTAGTTGGTTACCTCCTCTGGGAAGTGTTTAATAACAGAAAGCATTGGATTTGGAGCAGCTTGTCCTAAACCACATATAGAAGCGTCCATCATTGCTGATGATAATTCTTTTAAAAGGTCTACATCCCAAGATGATTGGTTCATAAGTTTAAGAGCTTTTTCAGTTCCGTTTCTGCATGGAGTACATTGACCACAACTTTCATCATGGAAAAAGAACATTAAATTTTTGGCAATATCTTTCATGTTATCTTTGTCAGATAAAACGACTACAGCAGCTGAACCTATAAAACATCCATGCTCTTGTAACGTGTCAAAATCAAGTGGAATATTATCTAATTTTGCAGGAAGTATTCCTCCAGAGGCTCCTCCAGGCAAGTATGCTTTAAATGTATGACCCTCTTGAATACCACCACAATATTCATCAATAAGTTGTTTTATTGTGATCCCTGCTGGAGCTAACTTAACACCAGGGTTTTTTACTCTTCCCGACACAGAGAACGTTCTTAGACCTTTCCTGCCATTGAGACCATGACTACTAAACCAGACAGCACCTTTTTCCAAAATCTCTCTTACCCAAAAAACTGTTTCAACATTGTGTATTAATGTTGGTCTACCAAAAAGTCCTACTTGAGATGGAAATGGAGGTTTATGTCTAGGTAAGCCTCTTTTACCCTCTAAACTTTCTAACATTGATGACTCTTCACCACAAATGTAGGCGCCAGCACCTCTTCTAAAATGAATTCTTGTTTTAATATTTAAATTTTTTTCTTCTAAAATTTTAATTTCTTTCTTTAAAAACTTTATTACATCAGGGTACTCATCTCGCATGTATATATATACATCTGTTGCCTCAACTACCCATGCAGCTATTAACATTCCCTCAAGGAATCTATGAGGATCTCTTGTAAGATAATGATGGTCTTTAAATGTTCCTGGTTCACCCTCATCACCATTAATTGCCATTAATCTAGGTTTATTTTCTGCTCTAACAAATCTCCATTTTCTGCCAGTTGGAAATCCTGCACCACCAAGACCTCTCAAACCTGATTGCTCCATTTCTTCTATGAGCTTCATTGGGTCTTTTTTATTTTCAATACAATCTTTTAGAATTTTATATCCACCATTTTTTACATAATCGTCATAGCTAATGTAATTTGGTATAACTGGTTTTGTATCTTGCTCCTCTAAGGCTTTTTGAACTACACTTACATCTGCGTTTACAAAATGTTTTTTTCCTACCTCAACTACTGGTGCTTGATGACACCTTCCCATGCAAGGTGCTCTAACTACTCTCACATTAGAAGGTACACTATCACTTAAATTTTTTTCTAAAGTTTTGCATCCGTTCATCTCACATGTAATACCATCACAAACTCTAATTGTTGTTTCAGGTGGGCTGATATCATCCTCTTTATAAATATCAAAGTGAGCATAGAATGATGCTGTTTCGTAAATTTCAGTTAAAGGTAAATTTGTTAATTCGGACAGTGCTGTTAAATGTTTTGGTTTAAGACATTTATAATGGTCTTGAATTAAGTGAAGGCTTTCAATAAGCATATCCCTTTGTCTAAAATATTCATTAGGTATAAGGTTTTTAAGATCATCAATTGACTGGTCATCACTTTGGCGACCCTTGTTGAATTCTAATGCTTTTCTTCTACCAGAACCTGGATGAATCTTACTTTGTGAGTCTTTCATTTGATACAATTTAGTAATTTTTTATTAAGTTTCAATTATCAATAAGTAATTAATTGATAAGTATTACTTATTAAAGCTTTTTAAGAATTTTAAAAAGTTATTTTTAATAGGTGATGGGCGATTATCATCAATATGAACTATACCTACCTTATGAGATATTTCTGGAGAAATTAATTGAATAAAATTTGTATTCTCATCGTAGTTAAATGACTGAGTAAATATATATGGCATAATTGTTGAAAATTCTGAACTATTTACGTGAGAGTAAATATGAGTCATAGAGTTTGACTCAATTAAAACTCGCGGATTAATATTATTCTCTTTAAAAACAGCATCTAATATTCTTCTAAATTGATTTTCTTTAGAAATTAAACATAGATCTAAATTACCAATTTCTTGCCATTTTAATTTCTTTTTATTTTTTAAATTCTTTTTTTTAGATATGAGAAAATATGTTTCTTTATATAAAGGTATCTTCTCAACTCCTAATATTGGTTCATTTTCTAAATAACTTATCCCTAAATCTAATTTGAAATCATGAAGATTTTTATCAATTTCATTAGAAGACATAGAAATTACTTGCAATTTGACATTTGTAAATTTTTTAACAAAACTATTTAATAAAAAAGAAACTTCCAATAAAGCAGTAGGAATAACACCTATTCTTAAATTTCCAGTTAAATTGTTTTTTAACTCGGAGCTTAACTGTTTGATATTAGTGTACTCTTTGACAATATTTTTAAATCGTTCCTTTAAAATTTCTCCCTCAGAAGTTAATCCAATATAGTTCTTTCCTCTTTTTACTAATCTAACCCCTATTTCATTTTCTAGAGCTTTTAGCTTCATAGATAAAGCAGGTTGTGATATTTTTAATTTTTCTGCTGCTCTATTGAAATGTTTTTCACTATCTAAAGCTAAAATAATTTCTAAATTCTTTATTTCCATGTATTTTTAAAATAAATATATATGTAAATGGATTATTATCTAGATACTAAAGGCTTTGAATGCCCTATACCTGTCTTAAAAGCTGAAAAATTTATAAAAAAGTTAAAAAAAAATGATGTTCTTACAATAGAAAGTGATGACCCATTATCACAATTTGACTTTAAAAATTTTTGTGAAGAAAAAAAATATGAGATCATTTCACTAAAAAAAAATGGGAATTTAGTAAATATCAAATTTAAAATTCAATAAATCTAATCTTTTCGCCTTTTTTAATTTTATCATTTCCTTCAGGGACAAACGCTAGCCCATCTGCCTCAGAAAGAGAAATTAGTTTTGCAGAACCTTTTGAGTTATGAGTATAAAGTATATTTTTAGATAATTTCACACGATAAAATTTTGTTAAATTAGATTTTTTATTTTCTGAAAATCCAGATTGGTAAAATTTGGTAATGCTAGAATTATCTTTGCGAGAAGGATCTATAAATAAACTTACTAAAAAAAATAAATTAGTGAAAACAGCTAATGGATTTCCTGGAAGTGAAAAATAATAATTGAATTTTAGTTTTGAAAAAATTACAGGTCGACCTGGTTGAATTCTTACATATTTAAAAAGAAGTTCAGTGTTTTGACTTAGAAATGACGATATGTAATCTTTAGAGCTAAATGAGGAGCCACCTGAACTAATTATAATATCAAATTTATTTTGATTTTTTTTATAAAATTTATCAACTTTTATTTCATCGTCTTTTAAAATACCTAAGTCATGAACACTTATATTAAATTTCTTTAAAAAATGAATTATTTGATATTTGTTTGAGTCATATACTTGATGATCTTTTATTTTTTTGCCAGATTTTATTAATTCATTTCCTGAGGATACGACAGCAACTCTCAAAGTTTTATATACCCATAAATTTGTTATCCCTACTGATGAAAGTAATGCAATTTTTATGAAATCAATTTTTTCATTTTTTTTTATCAATATTTTATTTTTTTTTAAATCCTCACCTTTTTTTTTTATATCTTTATTAGATATTTTTGAATATTGGACTAATAGATTTTTCCCCTCAACTTTTGCGTTTTCTAATGAAATAAAATTTTTAAAGTTTTGTGGGATAATACCTCCTGTATTTATTTTATAGGCTAAATTGGGATTTAATTTTTTATATGAATGTCCAGCATTTAGAAGCTTATTAGATATTGACACTTTGTTGAGATTTTTATTAGAAACAATATAACCATCTAATCCTGCAGTATTTTGTAAGGGTAGATTTATTGGTGAAGTAATTGTTCTTGATACTACTGCATTATGTGCTTCCTTTAATTTAATCTTAGACTCTTGAAATAACTTCTTTTTTTCCCGAATAATTATTTTTTGCGCAAGTTTGAAAGATATTAGCCTAGGAGTTTTCATAATATATTTTAGAGGCAATTTTTTCTATTTGACTGTGATTAAAGGTCTGAATTGGATGATCGATATTATCGTCTGTGACGATATATTTAACATTATTTATAGATTTGTAGAGGTAGTCTTTGTTATTTTTTTGTAAGCTTACTTCTAACTTTATCAAATCATCAAATCTCTTAAACCCTTCAAATATTAGCAAATCACAATCTTTGTTAATTTCTACCAGACGTTCTAAATTAATATCTGACTCAGCTTTCTCTTCTATGAATGCAAGTCTTTTATCTGATACTAGTGTAGTTTTATATGCTCCGGATTTTCTAATTTTATAGCTATCTGTATTAGGATGATCAATGTCAAAAGAATGGTGAGCATGTTTTACCACACCAACTTTTATTTTATTTTCTTTAAAAAATTTTACTAAATTACTCACTAAAGTAGTTTTGCCACTATTTTTCCAACCAATAACAGCTATTGTTTTCACCTTGTCACCATAATACAATCAAGAAAAAAATGACAGATTTTTTAATCAAACCTAGTGTAAATAACAGATCTTTATTTAAATTAAAAAAATCAATTAATGAAAAAGGCGAAATAACAAAAATTCCAATCATTGAAGAAAAACCACTCACGCTATACTTAAACAACCAAGAAATAGTGACAATAATGACTATAGGAGATTATCCAAAATATTTAGCTATAGGTTATTTATTCAATCAGGGAATGCTTAATAATATAGACGATGTAAAAAAGATTGAGTTTCATAAAGACCTAAAGACAGTTGTTGTAAGAACAAAGAGTAAAACTAATTATGAAGAAAAATTAAAGAAGAAAGTAAATACCTCTGGTTGTGCACAAGGGACTGTATTTGGAGACTTATTTGAAGAAATAAACACCATTTCCTTGAATAAAAAAATAAGAATAGATCATCAACAGCTTATGAATTTATCCAAAAAAATTAATACTGAGCCAAGTTTATATTTATCTGTAGGTGCAATACACGGTTGCGTCTTATGTCAGGGAGATAAACCTTTGTATTATTTTGAAGATGTGGGGAGACATAATGCTGTTGATAAAATTGCTGGTTTGATACTTGATAAGAAAATAGACGCAAAAGAAATGTCTTTTTACACTACTGGCAGGCTGACAAGTGAAATGGTATTGAAATGTATCAAAATGGAAATACCAATACTATTATCTCGATCAGGTTTCACTGCTTGGGCAGTTGAAATAGCTAGAAAGAAAAATTTAACAATGATTGGAAGAATTAGAGGTAAACGGTTAAATATTTTATCTGGAGAATTCAGATATACCAAAGATGAGTAAGCTTGTATCTGTAATACTAACGGGTGGTAAATCCTCCAGAATGGGTTATGAAAATAAAAGTTTTTTAAAAATTAAAGATAAGTGTTTTATTGAAATTTTAATAGAAAGTCTTCAAGAAAAGTCTCATGAGATTATTATTAATGCTAATAGAGATATCAGTAAGTACAAAATATTTGGTTATAAAGTTGTAAGTGATAAAATTGGCGGTTACAAAGGGCCACTAGCTGGGTTACATAGCGCTCTTGATCTATATAAAAACTCAAAAGAGGATTTATGGTTTGCACTTTTTCCCACTGATGCCCCAATAATAAACACAGGTATCATAGATAATTTTATCTCAATTACAGAAAAAAAGAGTAAAGTTTATATTTGTAAGATTGATAATATTATCGAACCAATGTTCTCTTTTTGGTCATTAAAAATATTTACGGAACTAAACGAAGTCCTTTTAAAAAATAATGGTTATAAAATTATGAAATTTGCTGAAGAAATTGGATTTGATTATATAAATTTTAAAAAAAATAAAAAAATAGAATTTTTTAATGTAAACGACAAAAATGATTATACAGAACTTCTAAGTTTTTGAAAAATTAACTAACAAAGAGCCCTTATCATTAATTTTTTTTTCAGAATGACGATATCCTCTCTCATTTAAGTAAGGAACTAAGTCCCTAAAATTTATGTATGTAAAAGCTGGTAAGCCTTTTCCAAATTTTAAAGGCTCTATAGTTATAAAAATTTCATCAATTAAATCAGCATATAAGAAATAATCATGAACACTTGTTCCCCCTAAAATTAAAACACTTTCTTTGCAAAGACTTTCAAATTCATCCCACTGATTAATATCTGGATTAAAATAATATTGATTTATTGAATTTTTAATTTGTTTGATTTTTTGGTATTTTCTAGAAAAAATAATTCTTGATCTAGACTCGTTTGGATTTAATTCATGAGTCTTTCTGCCCATAACTTGCCATTTATGATTCTTTATTAAATTGTCTAAGTGTTTTTTGTCTTCCAAGCTAGTCCATTCAAATGGATTATCTCCAGAATATTTTGCAATAAAACCATCGCTTGAACAAGCAAATGCTAAAGTGTATTTAATCATTAATTTATTTTATTAATTTTAAGTATAATATTTTATTTCAATATATGAATTTTTACCTACCTATTGCTGAAATATCCATAAATATTTATATATTAATTTCCCTTGGAGTTGGAATTGGTTTTATATCTGGACTCTTTGGCATAGGTGGAGGTTTTATATCCTCTCCTCTTTTGATACTAGTTGGCATTCCTCCAGCTGTTGCAGTTGGAACTACAACTGTTCAAGTATTCGCCTCAACATCAACTGGTGTTGTAAGTCATTTTCAAAGAAAAAACATAGACTATCAGATGGGCTTAACAATGGTTATTGGTGGATTAGTGGGGACACTTTTTGGTGTATTAATTCTAAATAATTTAAAAAATATTGGTTTAATTGATAACTATTTAAATAGTATCTATATAATTCTTTTAATTATAACTGCTGTATTTATTCTTTATGAAACAGCTAAAGTTAATATCGTACATAAAAATAAAAAATTTAAATTACACCAGCATTCTTGGATACATGGACTTCCTTTTAAAATTAAGTATAGAAAATCTAAACTATATATAAGTGTACTAGCACCACTTTTAATTGGTTTTTTTATAGGTGTATTGACAGGGCTAACTGGTATTGGTGGTGGCTTTATACTTATTCCATGTATGATTTATTTTTTAGGTATGAAAACTATTTCAGTAATAGGGACATCTCTATTTAACATCACGATAGTATCCTTTGTATCTTTATTTTTGCAAATATACATAAATCAAAATATAGATTTTGTATTGGCTTTAGGATTAATAGTAAGTAGCTCTATTGGAGCTGCACTAGCTGCAAGGATAGTTGATATACTTGATCAAGAAAATTTAAAGGTTACATTTGGTATGTTACTATTAATTATTTCATCATTTTTAGCTTATGATTTATTTAGAACACCTGAGAACTTATTCATTATAAATTATGTATAAATATATTTTAATAATCATATTTTTTTTTAAAATTGGTTTTGCATCTAATTTTTCCTTAGATCAATTTGAAATTGAAATAAACTCAAATTTTTTAGGAAAAGAAGTAGTTTTATTTGGAAATAAAGATAAAGACAGTGATGTCATCTTCATTTTTGAAGGAGAGAATAAAAAAGCTAAATTGACGACAAAAGTTAAAGAGGGTTTTTTATGGATTAATGAGACAAAAGAGTTGAATAATCAACCTAGTTTTTTTGCGATCTTCACTTCTCCCAAAAAGACTTTGAATGAAATTTTTTTATTTTCTAACTTAAAGGATAGACATTTACTAATCAGTAATCACTCTCTTGAACTTCATAAAATAAGAAAAGCAATGAAAGTAAAAAATTTGTACATAGAAGAGGAGCTTGAAAGTTTAAGTGGAAATTTATTTTTAAAAAAATTTTTGATACCAGATAATATCTCACCTGGAAATATAAAAGTTTATATGTACGAATTAAAAAACAATGAAATTGTTAAAATGGTATCTAAAAACTTGCAAATAAAAAAAGGAGGAATTTCATTTAAACTGGAAAAGTTGTTAAAAACTGAGTCTTTAATTTATATTATAATTTTGATTGCTATATCATTATTGCTTAGTTTAGTTACAAATTTAATATTTAGAAAAAAATGAAAAAAAATAATAATAGAAATTATTTTGTAGTTATTGATCAAAGTGCTGAAATGTGGACTGCAGTTAAATTTGCTATAAGGAGAGCAAAAATAACTAAATCTAATATTACTACTGTTAGCTTTATTCAAAGCGCAAGCGAAGGTATGATGCTTACATCAGGGGCTGAAAAAATTTTGGATAAAGATCAGGTCATAACCGAAAAATTAAAACATAAAGAAGTGCATAACTTCATCTCAGATAAATCAAAAATTAAAGCAAAATCCGAAATATTTAAATATAATGAGATTGATGAGTTTATAAGTTTCTTAAATAAATATTCATCTAACTCAACTATTATTCTCGCTACAAGTAAAGATATAGGCAAACCAGGGCCCCTAATTGACAAACTTATATATGAAAAATCTAATTCGTTACATTGCCCTCTTGTTATAATTAATGGTAATCTCGATGATAAAGATATTGAGAAGATTATTTAGCTGAATAAAAAAGATTTTAAAATTTGTGTCGTATGCCAAAGACCATTTAATTGGAGAAAGAAATGGGAAAAAGTATGGAATGATGTTAAATATTGTTCAGAAAAATGTCGAAGGTCAAAATCAAAAATAATAAAGAAAAGATAGCAAACTTACTGTTAAGTATTGGATGCGTTAATATCGACTTCAAAAAACAATTTACTCTTACATCCGGCAAAAAAAGTCCTGTTTATGTTGATTGTAGAAAATTAATTTCATTTCCAAAAGAAAGAGAATTAATTATTAATGAAATGAGCAAACAAATTAAATCGAAGTATAAAGATAATTCGACTATTATTGCTGGAGGCGAAACGGCTGGTATTCCCTACTCTTCCTTTCTGTGTCAAAAGATGAAATATCCAATGATATACATAAGAAAGAGTCCTAAAGGGTTTGGAAAAGGTAAGTTAATAGAAGGAGAGTTTAAAAAGAATACTCATTCAATATTAGTAGAGGACATGGCAACTGATGGAGGAAGTAAATTACACTTCATAAGGGCTTTAAGACAAAATGAACTTAAAGTTAAAGATATTTATGTAGTTTTTTACTATGGTATTTACCCTAAAGCTAAAAAAAATATATCTAAAATGAAAGTGAATTTAAATTATCTCACATCCTGGAGAGATATATTAACTATTTCTCCAAATTACATTTCAGATAAAGATTACGATAATTTAAAAAGTTATTTAGAGTCTATTTCAAGTGGAAAATAAAATTATTAGTGTTGTTTCTGGAGGGTTTGACCCTATCCATCCTGGGCATATTATGATGATGAAAGAATGTTTAGAGTTTTCTAATTATTTAATTGTAGGTGTAAATTCTAATAAATGGTTAATTCATAAAAAAGGAAATTTTTTTATGGATATTCAACATAGAATGTATGTTGTTGATAGCTTAAAAGTGGTAAATGAAGCTATGGAATTTGAAGATGATGAAATGGGAAGTGCAAATAATTTGTTAATTCAAATAAGAAATAAATATCCAAATGAAAAAATTATTTTTGCTAATGGAGGTGATAGATCAGACACTTCTAAAATTTTAGAATATGAAACAGCAAAGAAATATAATATTGAATTAAAATTTGGTGTAGGTGGAAATCACAAAGAGTCTTCCAGTTCTGATTTGCTAAAAAGATGGAGTGAATACTCTAAAAACTAAGGGCTAAGGGTATACGATACCCAATCATTATCTTTAAACTCAAAGACTTCTCTTTTGTGAATTCTATGAGGCATATCCTCCCAAAACTCGATTTTTGAATATTTTACTATAAACCCTCCCCAGTAATCAGGACGAGGGAAATTTTCTTTTTCAGGATATTTATTTTTATAAAATTCAATTTTATTCTCTAAATCTTCTCTTGATTTTAAGACCTTTGATTGATTAGATGCCCACGCCCCTATTCGACTTAAATAATGTCTTGAATTAAAATATTTATCTGATGTTTCTTTTGAGACTTTTTCAACTTTACCTTCTATTCTTATTTGTCTTAATAATGACTTCCAATGGAAATTTAGGCAAACATTAGCATTTTTTAAAATGTCATTTCCTTTATTGCTCTCGTAATTTGTGTAAAAAATAAAACCTTCATTATTATAATCTTTTAATAGAACCATCCTTGAATGAGGGGTATTTTTATCGTCAACTGTCGATAGACACATTGCATTAGGATCGTTGATCTCTTTTTCAGTGGCTAAATCAAACCATTCTTTAAACTTAATAATTGGATTTAATTTATCTGACATGGTATGAGTATTATATTAATTTTAGCAAAAAATGGATTTAAAAAATAAAAAAGGACTAATAATGGGAGTGGCTAATGATAAGTCCATTGCCTGGGGTATAGCTCAACAATGCGCAAATTTTGGTGCTGAATTAGCTTTTACTTATCAAAATGATCTTCTATTAAAGAGAATAGATCCTTTAGCTAAATCTGTTGGTTCCAATTTATTGATACAATGTGATGTTAGTGATGAAGGGTCAGTAAAAAAAGCTTTTGAAAAAATTAAAGATAAATGGGGAAAATTGGATTTTTTTGTTCACGCTGTTGCGTTTGCAGATAAAAATGAGCTAAGAGGTAAGTATGTTGAAACTTCAAAAGAGAATTTTTTAAATAGTCTAAATATTTCTTGTTATTCCTTCACTGAGTCTTGTAAATATTGCTATGAATTAATGGATAATGGTGGGAGTATTTTAACATTAACTTACTATGGAGCAGAGCAAGTTATGCCACACTATAATGTTATGGGAGTAGCAAAATCAGCGCTTGAGGCCTCAGTAAAATATCTTGCTGTTGATATGGGGGATAAAAATATAAGGGTTAACGCTATATCTGCAGGCCCAATTAAAACTCTTGCGGCTTCTGGTATTGGTGATTTTAGATTTATTTTAAAATGGAATGAACTAAATTCTCCATTAAAGAGAAATGTTACACTTGAAGATGTTGGGAACACAGGAGTATACCTTTTAAGCGACCTTTCATCTGGTGTAACTGGTGAAATTCACCATGTTGATTGCGGTTATCATACAGTTGGAATGGTAGCAGTTGATGAAGCTGAGGGTGTGGCAGGATTATTAAATGAGTTTAATAAAAAATAAATAGTTCATGTCACATAATTCTTTTGGAAATTTATTAAAGTTTACAACTTGGGGAGAAAGTCATGGAGAGGCTATAGGTTGTGTCGTTGATGGTTTTCCAGCAGGAATACCTATTAACACAAAATATATTCAAACAAGACTAGATTTAAGAAAACCAGGTCAGTCAAAATTTACAACACAAAGAAAAGAGAAAGATGAAGTTAGTGTACTCTCTGGAGTTTTTAATGGTAAAAGCACGGGTGCTCCGATATCAATGATAATTTACAACTCTGACCAAAGAAGCAAGGACTATTCAGAAATAAAAAATAAATTTCGACCTGGTCATGCCGATTACACCTATTTTATGAAATATAAAAATTATGATTATAGAGGTGGAGGAAGATCTAGTGCTAGGGAAACTGCCATGAGAGTTGCTGCAGGTGCTCTTTCGGAATTACTTCTTAAAAAAATTTCAAAAAATAAAATAAAAGTTACAAGTGCTGTTATACAAATTGGTAATGAGAAGATAGAAAACTCAACTTGGAATAATAACTTTATTAACAAAAATCCTTTTTTCTCACCGGATAAGTCAATCCTTAAAAAATGGGAAGAGCTAATTCTTACTCATCGAAAAAAAGGTTCATCACTAGGTGCTGTAATTGAAGTTAGAGTCTCAAATTGTCCTGTAGGTATAGGAGAGCCAATATATCAAAAACTTGACTCTGAGTTATCAAAAGCAATTATGAGCATAAATGCTGTAAAAGGTATAGAGTTTGGTACTGGTTTTGATTTAGTAAACTATGATGGCACTAATGGATCTGATCAAATTAACTTTGAAAATAAAAAAATTAAATTTCATACTAACCATGCTGGAGGAATATTAGGTGGTATTTCTTCAGGACAAGATATTATTTTTAGATATATTGTTAAACCTACAAGCTCAGTGTTAAGTGAAAAAAATACTGTTACAAAGAATTTTAAAAATACTAAAATCAAAACTAAAGGACGTCATGATCCTTGTGTAGGCATTAGAGCAGTACCAGTGGGAATAGCTATGACCAATTTTGTTATTGCAGATTTGTTGCTAATTCACAAATCAAAATCACTCTAAAAAATTAGTTAGTTTTTCATATATTTTTTTTGAAGAAATACCTGATAAAGTGTATTGGTCCTCAATATCAGATTGATCAATAAATTTGTCTTTCATGAAAAAATTTAAAATTTTTGGTGATTTAGAAGACTCATTTAATAAATAGTTGTTTACTTGACTTGAAAATCCTCCAATTGCGTTCTCCTCTATAGTTACAAAAATTTCGTGATTTTTTATCAGAGAATTAATGGATTTCTTATCTATCGGTTTAGCAAATCTCATGTCCAACACACTGCATTGAAATTTATAATTTTTTTTAATTAATTCAGAAACCTCCAAGATTTTTTGTAGCCGAGTGCCTAAACTAAGAAAAGCAATTCTTTTTCCTTTTTTTAC
>OCVP010000342.1_pt1 | contig 21412 bp, 20 predicted proteins | sample 1539171 | NCBI WGS metagenome assembly OCVP01 (sample SAMEA51879418, study PRJEB22527) | metagenome
TATTTTTCTTCGTAGATCAAAAAACTCGGCGTTGTCTGTTCAACTACTTTTTCATTTCATCAATACCGGTCCTAGTATTGATGCAGACACTGATGGAACCGAGCCTGAATCCGGCTGCAATCAACAGCAGATATTCGTTGCAGTTGTCCATGAGAAGCCCAACGCGTTCCCCTTTTTCGATTCCCTCTTCAAGCATGCCGTTTAGAAGACGTCTGATTATTTCAGGCAGCTCCCTGTATTTCAGTTGCTTGTCTTCGCATACCAGGGCGGTTGTTTCGGGTTGGGATCGCGCTAGTTCTTCCAGTCTTTCAAAAAAACCTATTTCCCGGATGTTCATTTTCGATTTCAGTGTTAGGAGGATGAATGGTGTGTGGTGGTATTTTTGACCTGTTGTTTTAAGGATTCGAGAAGGCGTTGATGCAGGTTACCAAAAGCACCATTGCTCATGAGCATCACTGTGTCTCCCGATCTGCACTCCTCTTTCAGAGTTTTTAAGATGTCATCAGGATTATCATGGGCTGATGCAGGAATCCCCTGCTTGGCTAAATTTTCGGTCAGAGCTTTTGTGTTCAGGCGTTTTGATTCAGGGATGGAATTCATCCGGTGGGGTTTGGAAAGGAGCACCCGGTCCGCCAGGGAGAGAGCTTCTTCAAGTTCAGTCTGCATCATGTTTTGGACACTGGTATTCGATCGTGGTTCGAAAACGCCAATCAGTCTGTTTTCTGAATGAAGCGATCTTGCTGTTTTCAAAGTATTCAAAACAGCTGTTGGATGATGGGCGAAATCATCATAAACAAAAATATTTGAAATTTCTCCGCGAAGTTCCATCCGTCGTTTGACACTTTGAAAAGTTGCGAAAGCCTCTGATAGGACTTCGTCATCAATGTGATTGTGTCTTGCCAGTGCCAGAACCCCTAAAGCATTGTAGACATTGTGCTCTCCATGGAGCGTAATGAAAAAAGATTTTTCGGAATTGTTTTGGATGACCGTAAAACGAGTTCCATCTTTTTCCAAAGATAGGTCTTTGAGGAAGAGATCGGATTGAGGTTGCTTTCCATAAACAGTGACCGGAGAGTAGGCGTTTTGAAGGACACGCATGACGGTCGGGTCATCTCCATTGGCCACAATTAATCCATTCTCCGGTACCAGCCTGAGAAGCATGCGGAAAGAATATTCGATGCTCTCAAGCGATTCAAAAATGTCCGCATGATCAAACTCAATATTGTTGATGATCAATTGATCAGGGAGGTAATGCAGGAATTTCGAGCGTTTGTCAAAAAATGCAGTATCATATTCATCCCCCTCTGTGATGAAGTAATTTCCCTCTCCATCCCGGCATCCTGATCCAAAATTCTCGGCAACTCCTCCGATCATAAAACCTGGGTTAAGCCCTGCACATTCAAAAACCCATGCAAGCAGGGATGATGTGGTTGTTTTTCCGTGGGTGCCGCTGACAACCAAGGAACGGCGATTTTGGATGAAATGATTTTTGAGCAGTTCTGAAACAGAAATGTATGGAATTTTACGGGAAAGTACGGCTTCTACTTCAGGATTCCCTCTTGAAAGAGCATTCCCGATGACGACCAGATCGGGTTTAGGCTCCAGGTTGGATTGATGGAAGCCGGAATCGATTCTAATCTGGTTTTGTTCAAGAAGATCGCTCATCGGCGGATAAATGTTTTCATCAGAACCTTGAACCTCATGACCTCGGTTTTTCATGAGGATGGCCAAGGAGGCAGTGGCTGTCCCACAGATCCCGGAAAAGTAAATTTTGAGAGGAGAGTCTGAATGCAAATTCATCTAATAAAATGAGACTGGATGGAACAGTAGAATCGGCAATCCTGTCTCAAAAGACAAGATTTGGATCATGACTCCTTAAGGGGTTTTGAGTTTTTTTGCAGGGAATTGATCCTGTTCATTTCGAGTGTCTTGAGTTAAATTAATGATTCGCCCTTTACGATTGAGGTAAGTTTGTTTACTGCATTTGCAGAGTTCCTGGATAAATTACCCTGGAGCATCCTGATCTTCTTATGCTTAACATTGGGACTGGCTCCTTTTTTTCCTCCGCATCTGTTTGAAAAAATAAAAATGCTGTTAGAAGGACAACTGGTTCGTCCTATCGACTGGTTTGACCTTGTCATGCATGCGACTCCCTGGGTTTTCCTGATTATTAAACTTTTGATGACCGCTATTCCTCGTCGTTGAGCAGGTAAGGAAATATTAGCCTGATGATATAAAAACGTTTTCTATGGAAGCATCTTCTCGATATGCCGTTGATGGTTTAAGCAGTATTCATTCATTGAGCGCCCTTAAAGAGGGATTGCGGATTCAGAAAAGCATTCCCGGGTTGAAAAAGAAGGTTCTCAGAATGCTGGCATTGAATTACGCGGTTTTTTTGCTGGTATCCTTGATCCTCAATGGTTTGTTTTATTTCTATTTTTTGAACCCTTTGATTAGCTGGCTATTCGGAACGGAAGGCGGGTTTTTTGCCAGCCTGGGACAGTGGTTGCTTTGGATGATCCAGTTGACCGTGGCAGCGGTCTTCGCGTTCATCTCTCTGAGATTTTCGCTGGAACTCGCCGGCATTTGGCATCAGCAACTGGTTTCACATGTAATCCGTCATTACCGCCAGATTCCCGAAGTGAGCCAGTCTTTTCGAGAATGGCTATCCTCCCTTGGTTCGACAATAGTGGATGCACTCAAACTCTGCCTGCTTCCACTCCTTCTTCTCTTCGCCGGTCTTGTCCCAGTGATCGGATTATTGCTGGTTTATCTCCTGGAATCCCATCTGTTGGGAAGAGACTCCATGAATGTCTATCTCGAGGAGATCCAAAGCGGAGAAGAAAAAGAGGAATTGAAAAAGAAACTTCGCTGGATATCCCTCAAACTGGGATGGTTTCCAATGTTGATGGCGTTCATCCCAATCGTGGGATGGTTGATGCTGCCGATGCTGATGGTCATGATCGTCATCGGTTTCACGTCACTGCTCGAAAGAGCACGTCAATGATATGAAAAATGAAAATAATTTCATGAATTCAAAAAACATCTTGACAAGAATTTGTGATCTCATATATAAGTTGATTTGCTTCTTCTCTCCTCTGAGTGGGGAATTCCGGTGAGTCTACAAACACCCGGAATTCCCCACTCTAGTTTTCAGGAACCTTCTACAGGTTCCATTTTCCTATTCCTTAATCATTTTTTTTTGGATTTATTCTCAGCTGTTAGAGAATTAGGAGGGGAAAAAATTGGTGCGGATAGACTTTAAAATCTGATCAGGATTAATTTTTAGAGGCTCATTTCATTCCCCGGGCAGGACATGCCACCACTCCAGTTTGAGTCGGCGTTGCTGTAAAGATCCCAAACTCTGGGTCTGAGGCTTTCCCTGAAGCCAATGAACTTCACAGCGGACATGGGTCAGATCGAGAAATGTTCCGGCATTGACTTTCCAGTCCTCATTTCCTGAAGGAAATTCTGCTTTAATTTCTGCACGTGCCTCACGCATCCTGCCGCCGCTGAAATCTTCCCGTAAGAGCCCGTAAAGTTCCACCACGACACCTGTTTCATAATCTTCCGGGTAAAACAGTTTATCCATCAGGAGTGAAGCATGGAAACGTTGCTCAACAGCTTACTGGCCGCGTTTGTCTTTCCATTCAATTTGATTGTATTTGATGACAAGCACCCCACCGAAGCGGAAGATTTCCGGTTGGTGACTGCTGATGACTTCCTGGTCGTTGTCCCATTCCAGGGCGGCTTTTCCTGCAAGGATGTGTTCTTCATCGACTGCCCTGCGGTTGGATTTTACGACCGCGTGTCCATTTTGACGATCATTGTCCATTTCCCAGTAAAGCACGGCTATTTCGATGGCTGAACTTTCTTCGCGAATGATCTGGTATCTGGAGGCACGTTGACGTTCCTTCATTTCGTATTTTTGTTCAGGCATTTTTTCCTTTCATGGGTTTATTTTGGATTCCAGATTTCAATTCGGAGTTTAACATGAGTTCTCCTCAGCCTACAATGCAGGAACCATGTTATTTCAAAAATATAAACGGATCGTCAAGAATTTCTAAAACTTGGGACCTGCTTTCAAAATCCGCAGTAGAAGTTAAATCGTACTATGGTGCAGAAAGGAATTAAATGTCAGTAAAAAAAATGACCAAAAAACAAATCTGCGATGCTGCAGTTGGAATGTACCTCGACAATCCATCTCGTTTCAGTCTCTCTGCCGTTGCGAACCAGCTTGAAATCCCTCGTTCTCAGATATATCAGAATTTTCCTACCAAAAATGCGGTTCTCCGTTTTTTTTATCAGGATTGTTTTGAACAATATTTGAAGCAGACGGATGAAATGGAGGATTATCAGGATTTCACTTTGGAAGAAAAATTGAGTCATATGGTTTATACCCACTTTGAACTCTTCCAACATGAAAAAGAATTTGTTGAAGATACCTTCAAGGATTTGATCGCCAAGGCATCAGCGAAATCAAAATTTCAGCAAATGCTAGAAGATCGGATTGACCTTCTACTTTCCCAATCCCACGGAGACGCCTCATTGCTTCAAGGTCCTTATCTTTCTCAATTTATTGTGAAAGAGCTTTTTTATCTGTTTCGTTTTTGGCTGCAGGATGAAAGCGATGAAGCAGAACAGACGATGGAATTGACTGACAAATTGATTTCATTCGCTTCAGAAGTTTTAGGCAGTCAGATTTTTAGTAAAGGGATTGATCTGGGAAGAACCCTGTGGGATCAGGATTTAATCCGCTTCAAACCCCAAGGTTTGAATATTTTGGCAAAAGCCCTGATGCAAAGATACTCATGAACAATTTGCCCGGAAGTCCATGGAAACGTTCTGGCATCATCGCTAGAGCAGGTGTGAAAACAGGTGGAAATTATATTCGCCATCATGTAGGCAATGCCCTGCCGATTAAAAGCCTGCACCAGGATAAGGAAACCCTGAACCGCAAGAACGCTCTATCGCTGATCAAAGAACTTAGTCAGTTGCGGGGAGCCGCGCTGAAAATGGCTCAGGGACTGAGTATGGACACTGGTATTCTTCCGGAGGAGTTTTCAGAGGTGATGAATGCCGCCCAATATCGTGTGCCGGCAATGAATCGTTCTTTAGTCCGAACTCAATTCAAAAGTGCTGTCGGTTCTGAACCAGAAGAATTTTTCAAGAGATTTGAATATGAAGCTTTTGCTGCTGCAACCATCGGTCAAGTCCACAGGGCTGAAGACAAACAAGGAAGAGCTCTCGCAGTAAAAATTCAGTACCCGAATGTTCAAAAAAGCATTGAAAGTGATCTGTCTCTGCTGAAAACCATTGCAGCCAGTTTCCTCAGGAAATTTGATCTGAACGAGCATTTAGATGAAATGAAACTCCGTCTGATAGAAGAAACGGATTACTTGCGCGAAGGTGAGAACCTTGTTCATTTCTCCAAAACATTTCATTCCCCTTGGATTGTTTTCCCAAAATACTTAAAAGAATATTCGAATTCCAAAGTTTTAAGTATGAGTCTGCTTAAGGGAACGCATCTGGATGAACTTCTGAAAAAAAAACCGGATCAGTCCAGGAGAGATCATTTCGGTCAGGTCCTCTGGGATTTTTTTCATCTCCATATTGAACAAAATGTTCATACATTCCATGCAGACATTCACCCGGGAAACTTTCTCTTTTTGCCGGATGGCCGAGTTGGTGTGATTGATTTTGGATGCGTCAAAACCTTTCCTGAAGATTTTCTCGATGGCTGTATCCGTCTTGTACAGAATTACCTCTCAGGAAACCATTCAGGTTTCACGGATGAACTGGTGAAGATGGAATTTCTGAAAAATTCTGATGCTGAAGAAGCCACTGAAAAAATGATTAAGGAGTTGTTAACGGAATTTGCCGAACTTCTTTCGGACGTCTACCGAAAACCGGTTTTCGATTTCAGTGATAGTTCTTTTCGGGAAAAGTTGAATGCGATGTTTAAAAAGGGAATGGAAATCCGGGAAATCAGGGGATCAAGACACTTTGTCTTTTTCAACCGGATTGTATTTGGACTACTGTCCATCCTGATGAAATTGGGATCTCGGATCGAAACCGGAAAAGGGCAACAGGCGGTGATGGGATGGAAAATCAAAGCGGCAGCATGAATCTTAGAAACTAAGCATCAATCGTATTCACCTTCCAGACCACGACCCATTTCTATCAGGTGGAGCATCTTCCGTTTCCAGACAATACCTTCACTGGCCCACCGAATCACCACTCGTACAAACTCTCTACCAAAACCAAGTTTCTTCCCGGTTTTGAGAAGGTAGTCGATTTCCCGTGTGCCGAGCACATTATCAACACTGATCACGAGAGCCAGTTCAATAAAAATCTGAATTTCCATTTCCCTGGTTGCTTCGGGAATCCTTTCCAGGGGAGGAAGTTTCTGATCTTTCACCGCCTGAAGCATGGTGTTGACTTCAGTCTGTGAACGCAGGAAACCAAGCGCTCTTTCCAAATACTCGACCTCTTCCGGGGCAATGCTCCCATCAGCCGTTACCGCTCCACAAATGGCGGTAGCCAGCCAGCGTTTCTGTTTTTCATTGAGCAATTCGGGTTGCAGTCCCGAAGTCATTTGAAATTCCATTTCTAAGCTATTGATTCAGATTGTGATGTTCCTGTAAGAAAACGATACCGTAACCTTGACTCTAAATAACGTTTGGATATGATTTGTAGGATATTCGTCCCAAAATCGAATCGTGAAGTATGATGATGCACTCGTCAACTAACTTTCAAGCCCACTTTATCCCTCCTGCCTTTTGAACAGAATCCTGTTTTTGTATATCCAAACATGAGAGGACAGGAAGTTTTCGTCCTCGACACCAATGTGCTGATTTTTGCGCCGGAAGCCTTGGAAGCATTTTCCGATGCGGAAATCGTGATCCCAATCAATGTGATCGAGGAACTGGACCTGGTCAAGGCATAGTTGAGTGACAGGGGGGGGAGTGGCCGGTTGGTTTCGCAGAGACTCGATGAATTACGAGAACTCGGGAGTCTGGCTCAGGGGATTCAACTTCAGCAGGGTGGAAAATTACGGGTGGAACTCCAGGTGCCGGCCCAGGAGGACCTTCCCGCGCAGTTGGACATCAATCGGGCTTCCAACCGGGTTTTAGCGGTTGCATGGGAACTGGTGCAACGTGAACTTCCGGTCACCCTGGTCACCCAGGATACCAACCTGAGGGTTAAGGCGAATGCCCTGGAAGTTCCTGTGATGCGATACTTGAATTCCTCGGGCAGCAATGGATTTTATGATGGGGTGAAAACCATCCAAGTTGAAAAAAATTTGATCCATCAATTACTGCTCCAGGAGACCATCGACCCAACCGAATTGAATCAAGAAGTAGTTGATTTGGATGATTTTCTTCCGAATGAGGGGCTGCATCTGATCAACGGGTCGGGAGTAAACGAGGATCTGTTGGCGATTTACCGTGAAGAAGACAAGCACTTTCAGATACTTGAAAGACTGGACAATGTTTGGGGAGTCAAACCGAGAAATCCGGAACAGAGACTGGCAATGGAATACCTCCTGGATCCAGAGATCCATGTGGTTTCCCTCTCAGGAAAATCAGGAACCGGGAAAACCCTCCTCGCCCTGGCTGCAGGACTACAGTTGATGCTGACTCAAAATCTCTATACCAGGATGTTGGTCTCCAGGCCTATTTTCCCGATGGGACGGGATTTGGGCTATCTTCCCGGAGACGCGCAGGAAAAACTCGCACCGTGGATGCAGCCGATTTTTGATAACCTGGAACTCCTTATCGGCAATCCAAAAACCGGAAGAGGCCATTCGGCCAGCGGACACCAGGAATTGATCGAACGGGGACTTTTGGTGGTGGAACCCCTGACCTACATCCGGGGTAGGAGCATTCCCAATCAGTACCTGCTCGTGGATGAATCCCAAAATCTGACTCCTCATGAAATGAAAACGATCATCACCCGGGCCGGAGAAGGAACCAAGATCGTATTGACAGGAGACCCGCATCAGATAGACAATCCCTATGTGAATGAAAAATCCAACGGCTTAAGTAATCTGGTGAATCGTTTCAAAAATCACCCACTTGCAGCGCATATCAATTTAGTTCATGGAGAACGCTCGCAATTGGCGGAACTGGCAGCAAACGCTCTTTAACCGTGTCCTTTCTTATTTTCTAATCCTTCTCAATTTCTTACTTCATCAAAACGAATAATCATGGCTTGGAACTTTGAACCCCCTCAAGCCTCTTCTCTTCAGGATAGGGAAGTCCTAAAGCATGGGAACCATCTGGACGGAAAGCGGATTGGACTGATGATCACTGGCAGCATCGCCGCTTATCGTTGCCCGGACCTGGTCAGGGATTTAAGAAGAGAAGGTGCAGAAGTCCAGGTTTATGCCACTCGGGAGGGTTTGCGATATGTGTCGAAGGATGCCCTGGAATGGTGTTCCCTCAACCCGGTCATTGATCATTTCAGCCCAGATGCCGAACACCTCTTCGATCAAAATCCGTTAGATGCATTTCTGGTAGCACCTGCTTCCTACAGCGTGATCAACAAAACCGCAATGGGGCTGGCAGATTCGGTCGTAACTTCAACCCTGGCTTCCGCACTGGGGCGTTGCGAAAGAGAAGGGACGCCTGTTTTGATTGCTCCGGCCATGCATGGCAGCATGCATAACAGTCTGCTCAAGGAAAATCTGAAACGTCTCCATGATATGGGAGTGTTCATCATTCCTCCCCGGCAGTCCCATGGGAAGAACAACCTTGCTTCAGCAGAAATCATGGTTGCGGAAGTCATTCGCTCCCTCACTCAATCTCCGCTAAAAGGGTGCAGGATGTTGATCACCGGAGGACCAACCCCGGTGCCCCTTGACCGGATCCGAAGAATCACTACAAAATTCAGCGGCGGACTTTCCATCGAAATTTCAAGGGAAGCTTGGTTTCGAGGTGCAGAAGTGAAATTGATCCTCGGTCGTGGAAGCCTGCAGCCACCCTCTTACCTTGATAGCCTGGAGATTGCGGATTTTCACCAATACCGTAAATCCCTCCTGGATAAAATTGAAGAACATCAAGCAGAATGGGGAATCTTCACTGCGGCGGTTGCCGACTACGAACCTGAAGAAGTTTATGACGGTAAATGGCAAAGCCTGGATCAGGAAAAAATATTGAAACTGGTGCCGACTTCTAAAGTCATTCAAGAAGTCAAAGAACGCTTTCCCCAATTAAACCAGGTCCCCTTCAAGTATGAGGAAGGAGTCGATCATGAAGAATTGATGGAAATTGCCAGGGAACGGATGGAATCAGGCTCCCATAGGCTTCTTGTTGCCAACCGGGGCAATGAGTTTCTTGACTCCGGAGAACAGGTAGCTTGGATTTTAACTTCCGGATCAAATCCTGAAAAAGTTGTTGGGAAAAAACAGATAGCATCCGCATTGCTCGACCGTATCGAATCCTTGGTATGAAACCAGGGTTTTCCTGTCTTATTTCATTCTGGTTCTGGTTTGTCCTTGTTATTTTTCCTGTCTATGCCCAGCAAAACCCAACGGTTGCGAAGGCTCCACCAGTCAACATTAAGCAACTAAAACAATCCATCAGCGAAAATGACCGCATCGAGTGGATTACTCTGAGACTTGAAAAAAACCTTCCTCCCCATCAGCCAATCCGACGTATACGCATGGCAGTGGAGGGCCGAACAACGCTGATCCTCCATCCTCTTCAGCGTCATCTCCCCTTTGAGACAACCCCCTTAACCCAATATCCCTTCTTTCATCTTGAGATGTGTTCTATGGCTCCGGAAATGAATTTGGAATCCCGTTTCCGCTGGAGGGACTTTATTCATTCAGGCGGGACCCTATTCATGGATACTTGTCCCGATTCCAGAACTATGGAGGATCAGAAAGCGTTCAATCAATCCTGGAAAGACTGGGGTCGTTCCATTTTCCCTGGGAGCGGTTGGAGTCCGCTCAACCGAAAACATACACTTAGTTTCAGTTTCTACCTGCTCGAAAAACGAATGCTATTACAAAATGAGGGATCCCCCTTTTCAATGCTGGAACTCGACGGCAGGGTGATTCTCCTCCATAACCAGTCTCCCCGATGGTCATGGCATACCCTGAAATCTTCTCCGGTATCGGCTCAACTCAACCCGCGCAATATCGAAATCCACCTCCGACTCTATATTAATCTCATGATGTTGTTGCTCAGTGGTGACTACAAACAAGACCAACTACACCTTCCAACGATATTGCTTAGAAGAAGGTAAAACAAAAGAATCTAACATAAATCTTGATAAAAAATTACACAATCAATACATTTGAAAACTATATTTACATATGTTGTTGAAATAAATCAGCAACAGATGAAATCTCAATTTAAGGAGAACTCATGAGATTTATAAAAAAAGTATTAGCAATTGGTTCAACAACGTTGATGCTCTTAAGTGCTGCAGCTCATGCAGTCACTGAAGTTCAATGGTGGCATGCGATGGGAGGGGTAAATGGCGAACGTGTTGATAAAATTGCTTCAGATTTCAATGCCAGCCAATCTCAGTACAAAATCGTTCCAGTTTATAAAGGCAACTATACTGAAACGATGACTGCTGCAATTGCGGCATTTAGAGCAAAATCACATCCACATATTGTCCAAGTATTCGAAGTTGGTACAGCAACCATGATGGCTGCTAAAGGGGCTGTTTATCCTGTCGAGCAGGTTATGAAAATGGCTGGTGAGAAGTTTGACAAGAGTGATTTTTTGCCTGCTGTTATTAGTTATTATCAAACTCCACAGGGCGAATTGTTATCTATGCCTTTCAATAGTTCTACACCAGTTCTCTGGTATAATGCAGACGCCTTGAAAAAAGCTGGCGTTGGTGTCCCAATCACGTGGGCAGAAATGAAAACTGCCTCTGAAAAACTGATTGCCTCTGGAATGGATTGTGGATTTAGCTTTGGCTGGCAATCTTGGGTAATGGTTGAAAACTATTCTGCATGGCACAATTTAGAGATTGGAACAAAAGAAAATGGCTTTGCTGGTCTTGATACGAAATTCTCAATTAATAACAACCATGTTAAGAGAATTTTAGGGCAAATATCAGATTGGTCAAAGACAGGGCTTTTCAAGTATGGAGGGCGTAGAGGAGACAGTTTGTCCATGTTTACGAACGGTGAATGTGCAATGTGGATGAATTCTTCTGCATACTACGGAAGTATTAAAAAACAGGCTAAATTTAATTATGGCCAGTCCATGCTCCCTCTTGATACCGAAGCATCTTCTATGAGGCAAAATTCAGTCATTGGTGGTGCAACGCTTTGGGTGCTTAAAGGTCATGATAATGATGAATATAAAGGTGTGGCGAAGTTCATGACTTATCTGTCATCTCCAGAAGTTCAATCCTGGTGGCATCAAGAAACAGGTTATGTGCCGATTACGAAGAGTGCCTATGAACTTTCTAAGAAACAGGGTTTTTATCAGTCTAACCCTGGAACAGATACTGCCATCTTGCAATTAAATCTTAACCAGCCAACACCAAATTCCAGAGGATTAAGATTCGGGAACTTTGTTCAAATTCGTGACATTATCAATGAAGAAATGGAAGCGATTTGGAATGGTTCAAAATCTTCATCAAATGCTATGGATGCAGCAGCAAAACGTGGAAACGCTCTGTTGAGAAAATTCGAAAGAGCTAACAGGTAAGGTCAATTATATTAAGAAGCTGAGTATTCAATTTTACTCAGCTTCTTACCAATTGTATGAATCAAAAAATTTATTATCATAATAAGTTACTCGCCTATCTTTTAATTGCCCCTCAAATTTTAATTACTCTTATTTTTTTTATTTGGCCTGCTGCACAAGCTCTGTACCAATCATTTTTGGTTGAGGATGCTTTTGGGCTTGGGTCTGAATTTGTCTGGTTTGAAAATTTTATCTTCCTGTTTGAAGATGAATATTATCTTGATTCATTTGGAAGAACAGCGCTTTTTTCGTTTCTAGTCGCCTTTGTTTCAATGAGTTTTTCACTCATATTAGCAGGATTTGCCGAAAGAGTAATTCGAGGTGAGTTAATTTATAAATCCCTACTTATTTGGCCCTATGCAGTTGCTCCGGTTTTGGCAGGAGCATTATGGATTATGTTATTCGATCCAAGTCTAGGGTTAATCACATATTATTTAAAATATTTTGATGTAGAATGGAATTATAAGCTGAATGGGACACAAGCAATGATATTAGTGGTGCTTGCTTCGGCATGGAAACAAGTGGCATACAACTTTTTGTTTTTTTTGGGAGGTATACACGCTATTCCTAAATCAATGATTGAAGCCGCAGCTTTGGATGGTTCAGGGCCGATAAAAAGATTTTGGACAATCATTTTTCCATTAATATCACCTGTCACTTTCTTTTTATTAGTAATCAATACAGTCTACGCTTTTTTTGATACTTTCGGGATTATTCATGTAATGACCCAGGGAGGGCCTGCAAATTCAACTGAAATACTTGTTTACAAAGTATATAACGATGGATTTATAGGTTTAGACTTAGGAGGGTCTGCTGCACAGTCAGTAATACTAATGTTTATCGTGATCTCTCTCACTTTTTTTCAATTTAGATTCATAGAAAAAAAAGTTGAATATAAATGATTGAAAAAAGGCCAGTTTTAGATTTTATCACCCATCTGGTATTGATTGTAGGAATTATAATCATTGCATTACCAATATGGGTGATGTTTGTCGGTGCGACACATGATGGGTTAAGAATGCTTCAGGTTCCACTTCCCTTGCTTCCTGGTGATCAATTTTTAGTCAATTTAAATCAAACACTTTTAGGTTCAGGTTTAGAAGGGACTAATACAGCTCCAGTATGGAAAATGCTCTTGAATAGCTTAATTATGGCATTGAGTATTGCAATTGGGAAAATATTAATCTCCTTAATTTCAGCTTTTGCTATCGTATATTTTAAATTTCCATTTCGCTTATTATTTTTTTGGTTAATTTTTATTACTCTTATGTTGCCCGTTGAGGTTAGAATTATTCCAACATTTGAAGTTGTCTCAAATTTGGGGATGTTAAATTCATATGCGGGTTTGAGTATACCGCTTATTGCATCAGCTACAGCAACATTCATGTTTCGACAGGTATTCATGACAATACCTGATGAACTCATTGAATCTTCAAAACTTGATGGTGCTGGTCCACTTAAATTTTTTTTCGATTTTCTTGTCCCATTATCAAGAACAAATATAGCTGCACTTTTTGTAATTCTTTTTATATACGGCTGGAATCAGTATTTGTGGCCTTTGTTGATTACGACCGACAGAGATAAATACACAATTGTTATGAGTATCAAGCAAATGATTGAAGCTGCTGAGCAAACTCCTGAATGGCATATTATCATGATGACTTCATTGCTGGCTATGTTGCCTCCAATTCTTGTAGTGCTTACAATGCAGAAACTATTTGTAAAAGGATTAATCGAATCAGAGAAATAAATGTCTTCATTAAGTTTAAAAAAAGTTGAAAAAATCTATCCAGGTGGGGTTCAAGCAATTCAAAGCATGAATTTTGATATCAAAGATGGTGAATTTGTTGTGCTTGTCGGTCCCTCAGGTTGTGGAAAATCAACTTTGTTACGTCTGATAGCAGGATTAGAAGAAATTTCTAAAGGTGAAATATACATTGATGACGAATTAGTTAATGATAAGGAACCTGCCGATAGAGACATAGCAATGGTATTTCAAAATTATGCCCTTTATCCGCATATGACAGTCTATGAAAACATGGCCTATGGACTGAAAAACAGAAAAATTAAAAAAGAAAGAATCAATGAACTTGTCAACGAAGTAGCCAAAACACTTGAATTAAGTGATTTGCTATTAAGAAAACCCAAGGCGCTTTCAGGAGGACAACGTCAACGTGTTGCTATGGGAAGGGCAATCGTAAGGGAACCCAAGGTTTTTTTGTTTGATGAACCTTTGTCTAATTTAGATGCAAAGCTTAGAGTTCAAATGAGGTTAGAAATCAAGCAATTACAAGAAAGACTTGGAGTCACTTCAATTTATGTAACCCATGACCAAATTGAAGCTATGACACTTGGTCAAAGGTTAGTTCTTATGGAAAAGGGGAGAATAGAGCAAATTGGCACACCAATAGAAGTTTATGAGTATCCATCATCAATTTTTGTTGCTTCATTTATTGGATCTCCCCCCATGAACTTGGTCAAAGGGAAAATGATAAGAAAAAGTGAGTTGGAATTGAATGGAGGTTTAGTTATAAAATCTGAGTCTTTTGAAGATTTTGATATTGATAAACAGATAACAATAGGGGTTAGGCCAGAACATATTGAGTTAAATAATAAAGCTGAGTGTTCAATTAAAGTAAATACACATAATTTTGAACGACAAGGAGCTGATTCATTTATTTATGGAACTGTATTAAACGGAGAAGATAAAATAATTGCTAGAGTTCCACACGATTACGACTATAAAAATCATAAAACAATAGATCTTCATTTTGATTACGCAAACATGCACTGCTTTGATTCCAACACAGGACTGCGACTATAGTAATAAAAAAATTTAAATTAATTTAAAATGTGAATAAATATTTTTTTGTTTTCATATTGTTATTTTTTGTAGTCTTTTCTTCAGTACATGCCTCAAAACAAAAACTAGTCATCGCCCATCGGGGGGCATCAGGTTATCTGCCTGAACACACCCTAGGCGCAGCGGTCATGGCGTATGCATCAGGAGCCGATTTTCTGGAACTGGATCTGGTCATGACCAAAGACGGGCATCTGATCGTGCTTCATGATTTGACCCTCAACGGCACAACCGATGTGGAGCAGGTTTTTCCTGATCGTGCAGGGAAAGACGGAAAATACCATGCAGTAGACTTCAATCTCCATGAAGTCAAACAACTCAAGGTGCATGAGCGTTCCTCAAGACGTGGAACGGGGCAAGCCTTTCCCGATCGTTTTCCGATTGATTCAAAAATATTTGGAGTCCCCACCCTGGAGGAAATGATCCTACTGGTTCAAGGGCTAGCGAAAAGTCATGGAAGAAAAATGGGGCTTTATATTGAAATCAAAGGTCACGATTTTCATCGTAAGCATCATCTTGATCCAGGATTCAAGCTCTTGGAAGTTTTGAAGAAATATGGCTACAAAAACAATTCTGACCCCATATTCATCCAATCATTTGATTCAGATATGTTGAAATATCTGCGTCATGAGCTTAAGACACGAATCAAGCTTGTACAGTTGTTGGGAGAAAACCGTTGGAGATTATCGGATACCGATTTTAGTTACCTGAAAACTGAAGAAGGCATGAAAGAGGTTTCAGAATATGCAGACGGAATTGGGCCTTGGATGAACCAATTGGTAACAGGGGTTGATTTTTCAGGAAAGGCTCAAATCACCGATTTACTCAAAATTGCACGAAACAATGATTTATTGATTCATCCCTATACCTTTCGGGCAGACCGTCTACCTTCCTATACGTCGTCCTTTGACGAGTTGTTGGATTTGTTTTTTCAGGAGGTGGGAGTGGATGGAATCTTCACCGATCATCCTGATCAGGCGGTACGTTATCTTGAACAGAACTCATCCAATTAAAATGAAGTTCTTAATTCATTGAAGCTTCATTTTATCGGCACCCCTTAGAGTCCCTATAAAACTATTCAGGTACGAATCTTAAAGACCCTTAACATAGCGGGGAGAAGGACCAAGTCCGCCAAAAGTGCGGAGAAAACGGCGACGAGAGCGAGGATACTGAATCGGGAAACGCCTAAGTGGCTGACTGGAATGAAGCAAACGAAGAGCGACATCAGGATCAGGGTGGTGACGGTGATGGCCTGGCCTACTTCGCGCAGGGTTGAGTTGATGGCTTCCTCAATGCTTTCTCCCCGTTTTAGGCTGATCCGATAGTGGGTCAGGAAATGAATCGTATCATCGACGGCAATTCCTATCACTATGGGGGCTGTCAACAAGGTGGTCACATCCAGTTTAAATCCTGACCAGCCCATCAGTCCAAATACGGTAAGCATCGGAAACGTATTGGGAATGATTGCAAGGAATCCCAGTTTGAGACTGCCGAAAACGAAAATCAAAATCAGAGAGATGATCAGAAAAGCCAACCCAAAACTCTGAATCTGGGACCAACTGATCGCATCAAAAACCCTGGCCCAGGTTCCCACTCCTCCAGTTACAGTGGCTTTGAAATCAGGATATTTCGATTTGAGCGGTTGAATGATTCTTTCAAGTTCTGGTTGGAATGAATTCAGTATTTCCACCGATTTTTTGGATCCCACTGTTTTCAGGGAAACACTCATGCGTGCCTGTGCATAATCCAGTGATACCATCCGTTCCAGGTTTTCATAATCCCCTCCCTCAATGAGGACCAGCAACTGTGCCAACATATCGGCCTGATTTGGGATTGAATAAGCATCAGTCTGATTTTGATTCAATTTTTGATGGGTAAGTTTAACCTGGTTGTTGAGGGTCAAATTGTGGGTTACGAGTTGAGGATAAAGGGTTTCCAGAGTTTCCTTGATGGATTCCAGTGACTGCAGCACTTCTGGGTCTTTGAAGGTTCCCTCGGTTTCTGATTCGAACAGGATTTCCATGTTTTCTGATCCGATAAACTGATCATCCATCAGTTGAATGGTTTGCCTGACCCCGGATTCGATGGGGAAATAATCTTTGAAAACCGTATCGATTTCTATCCTGGAAGTCCCCAGGATCAAGAAGATTGAAACCGTACTAAAGCAGAGGAGGATGCTTTTCGGATATCTTTCATTCGTTCTTTCAAGAATCAGGATAATGGACTGGACCACCCTCAAGGCTTTGTTTAAGGAGATGGTGTTTCTTTTTGAAGGCCCTGGTGGAAACATGTTGATCAGAACAGGGAGGAGAATGATGGTGAGGATGAAGGCGAAGAGGACTCCGATCCCTGCAAGCAGACCCATGGTCTGGATGACTTTTAAATTGATGAAATAAAGTGAAAAGATTCCGATCGCAGTCGTGATGCTGGTGAGCAAACAGGCCATGGCAGTTTTACTGAACACATTTCGCATCACCTGCATGTGTTTCAGTCCCTGCTGCTGGAAATATAGATAGCCCGACAGGACATGAACCACATCAGCAATTGCGGCGACACTGATAAGTCCGAAGGCAATATAAAGGGAAAGGTCGATAGGCCATCCAGTCCAGCCTGCGAGCCCTAAAACCCCGAGAATGCAAGTCATGAATATCAGCATCGACCAGATCAGCATTCGGATGGACCCAAGCAGGAACCAAGTCAGAATCAGGCTTAAAATCAAAGCTGTCCCCAGAGACATCTGGTATTCAACCGCCCAGACATCGTTTTCGTAAAAGGCTCCCCAACTAGGATGAAGAAACTCAAGATCTTGTCGAATCGGTTTCTGTTGAAGGAACAACCATACCGCTTTTTCAAATTCCGCATAATCTTCAAGACCGTGATCGATGAATTTCGGCTCACTGTTTTTTTCAAACGCGTCTTCGAAGCCCTCCTCCAATTCGGAAAGAGAGTCCGTGGGAATTTCTTCTACAGGCAGTTCTCCCAGGTGTGTCCTAAGCATCAACATACCGTATTCCCCGTTGTCTGAAATTAGAACCTGCCTGTAATCAGGTTCCTTCATCGCAGTCTCTCTCAGTTCATTGCTTTTGATGTCTTCTTTGAGGACATCTTCACCAATGAAATCCCGAAAGCGGATGCTGTCACCCTCCACTTCAATGAAAGTCGTGTTGATCAGGGATTCCGTATCTTTGAGCAAGCTCAGCGGATTTTCTGGATTATCGGAATAATCTTCATATGCCTGATCAAGTAACCTGTGGGTCTTCTGAAGCGCCTGGAGGCTTCTTTTAGAAAAAAGATCTCCGTCAACGGGACGGTAGATCATGGGGAGGGCTGTGGTCCCGCCAAAGAGTTCCTTGATGCGATCCAGAGATTTTTGGACCGGGTCGTTCTTCCCAAACATTTCATCATTGGCCCAGGTGAAGGAGAAGCGAGGAATCCCGGAAGCCAAAAAAAGCATCAGCAGGATATAAAGGCCAAGTATCCACCAACGCCATGGCTGAAGCTTTTCAGGAAGCAGTTCAAAGTTCCTGTTGAGTTTGTCAAGAAATACCGCCATCAGGTTTTTTTGGGTTTAATGAAAGGATGATGAAGATGGTTCGGAATGGAAACCCATTGACAAGAGCGAATCTTGAAGACTGGGTTTAGCCTATTTTCGACTGCCTTGGAAGTATTATTTTTTCAAAGCAGCACAAACTGCGGTGGTCACTTCACCTGTGCAGGAATTTCCGCCAAGGTCTTTGGGGAGATGTCGCCCTTCTTGACAAACTTCTTCAATGGCAGACATCAAAAGGGAGGCTCCCTTATTTTCCTGGAGATGTTCCAGCATCATGACGCAACTCCAGAATGCTCCGAGGGGATTGGCAAGATCTTTTCCCACTAAGTCGAATGCAGAACCGTGGATCGGTTCGAACATCGAAGGGAAAGTCCTTTCAGGATTGATGTTGGCGGTGGGACCTATGCCGAGACTGCCGGATAATGCTGCGGCAAGATCGCTGAGAATGTCGGCATGAAGATTGGTGGCCACGATCGTATCGAGGGATTGGGGTTGGAGTACCATACGGGTTGTGATTGCATCCACCAGCATTCTGTCGGTTGTGATCCCAGGAAAATCATGTTTAAGGTTCTCAAAAACTTCATCCCAGAGGACCATCCCATGCCTCTGCGCATTGGATTTTGTGACCAGGGTTAATTGTTTTTTGGGGCGGGTCAATGCCAGTTCGAAAGCGTAACGCATCACCCGTTCAATGCCATCTCGGGTAAAGACCGATACGTCGATTCCGACCTCCTGGGGGAGTTTGGGTGAACCCTTCCTCCTGCTCCCTGAGTATTCTCCCTCGGTGTTTTCCCTTACAATGACCCAGTCCAGTTCTGCAGGTCCGATGTTTTTCAAGGGACTCTGGATTCCCGGAAGGAGTCTTGAAGGACGGACATTGGCGTACTGGTCAAAATGCTGACAGATTTCCAGTCTCAGTCCCCAGAGCGTAATGTGATCCGGAACTTCTAACGATCCAGCAGATCCGAAAAGGATGGCGTCAAATGATTTCAGTTGTTCGAGCCCATCTTCCGGCATCATTCTGCCGGTTTTTAAAAAATATTCGGAACCCCAGTCAAATTCTGTAAACTCGAGCTTAAGTTCAGGGAGACTGTCTTGAAGTGCTGAAAGTATCACGCAGGCTTCTCGGGTTACTTCCGGACCAATCCCGTCTCCGCCGATGACTGCAATTTTATGAAGTGGCATCTGTGTTTTCTAATTCTGTGATTTTTGATCCGTTCGATTCTTTGATCCGCCTTTGGTTTCTGAAACAATCCATTGAAGGAATTCTGGATTTCCCCCATCAATTGGCAGTTCAATGATACAGGGACATTCATAACTGTGGTTTGATAGGACGGTCTCGGTAAATTCATCCATCAATTCATGCCTTGTTTTCGCAATCAATACAGTTTCCTGATCCTCCTGGACAGCGCCCTCCCAACGATAAAGGGACCGCATTCCATCCAAAATGTTGACACATGCAGCCAGATTCTTTTCCAATAGTACTTGTCCTAATTTTCTTGCTTCGTCAAGGGAGCCACAGGTCATGTAAACCCATGATAGTTTTTCATCCATGATACAAAGAGATTAAGGTTTTTTGTTTCATCTCTATCCTAATTTTTTCTTGGGACACAAAAACATCCATTGCTTAGAATTTGATGAGACTAACACAAAGAGTGAACCACCGCATGTTGAAGATGGAGCGTGTAATTCGAATAATGATCAGTTTCTAGGTCGATGACTGTTTGTGTTTTTCCAGAAGTTTGATGGATTGTCGGGCCAGGGCTTCAGCCCAGAGACGGTAGGCCAATGGAGCAGGATGAATCCCGTCTTCCAGGAAATACTCCCTGATGGTGGGAAAGTCTTCATCGAGCAAATGAACTTCCAAATTCGAATGGATAACCCGGTTCAGGCTTGATTGCAGAAGATATCTCCAAAAACCGAATGCCAGTCTCAAGGGATTTTGGATGGCAGGGAAATGCCCAACCGGTGGAACATGAGAAAAAATGATCAACGGATCCCGACTTTTTGTTTGAAGCAGGAACAGACAATGTTTCAACTGTTTCTCCCATTTCCAAAGACTGGTGAGTTTGAAGACATCATTTCCACCGATAGCCACCATGATAATTTCAGCATCGAGGTGATCCTGATTCTTGATCAATTCATTCAATTGCTCAATCGTCAATCCGTTTTCAGCAAGAATTTTCCAATCGATGCTTCGGTCGGTCATTGCGTTCAACCTGGATGCCGTAAGCCCGGTAAGCGTTTCAGAATGTTTGGGTATGCCTACCCCGGCCATGGTGGATTCTCCCAGTCCGATTATTTTCAATCCCTGCTTTTGACCCGGACATAACCCTTCAGGAGGATCTTTGGGTGGAAGAAGTCTCATGACCTTCTTTCTGAGCCACATGCCCTGGAGATACAGAACGGGGAAGAAACAGCCAATCAGGAAATATCCTGTCAGGGAGATCAGATAGTGAAATGCGGCTGACAAAGTTGAATCTCTGAGCAGTGAAAATGAAGTTAAATCATTGTGTGCAGGATTCCTTGAAAATCACCATTTATTGTAATTCTTGTCTGTGTTCCACAACTGCATTAAGTTCAGGATTAAAACGTGTTGATTATTGAAAATTCAAAAAATGTAATTTGAAGATTGGTTATGGCAGATGATCGGCAGACCTACAGCGGTTGGGTTAGAGCCTGGGAATGCGACACAACGGAACATTTTACCGTGGCTTACTATTATCAGCGTTTTTCTCAGGCAACCCATCGATTGCTGTTGGAAATGGGGTGGGATTACAAGGAGCAACGGTTTCCTGCCAGTACGGATTGTTATACCCGTTTTCTCCAAGAATTAAATCAAGGCGATTCTTTTGAAATTCGAAGCGGGGTGATTGAATCGGATTCCCAATCCATGAAGTTGGGACATAAACTGTTCAACTCTGAAACTGGAGAACTCTGTACAACGATGGAACAGGTGCTCAATGAAGGTCCCAGAACCAATATGAAATCCTTTGAAATAGATTGGGACGGTGAACCTCGTGAAGACCGGGGTGAACTACCTGCAGGAGCAAAGGAATTTTGTTCTGCCATGGATGTGGTCCGCCCTGAAGAAGTGGACTGGTCCGGACAACTCGATTTAAGCGGTTACATCCACAGGTTCTCTGCTGCCAATCAAAACATTCAAACCCGCTTTGGAATGTCCAGATCCTATGCGGATCAAAACAGGATCGGATTTTCCACCTTTGAGTTCCAGCTTTCTTTTCCCGGAACACATCTGAGAAGCGGCGAGGCTCA
>OCVP010000343.1_pt1 | contig 21376 bp, 16 predicted proteins | sample 1539171 | NCBI WGS metagenome assembly OCVP01 (sample SAMEA51879418, study PRJEB22527) | metagenome
ACATGCCAAACGAGGAACCTTTTATGGTATTAACTAAGGACTCTTTGCCTAAAGATCCTAAGTTGTTCACTTTTGGATTTGTTTTATGCATATAAAAGATGTGCTTATTCAGTATGAGGTTAATAACCATGTGGAGGAATGTTTATTAGTAGATCTCTTCAAAAGAAAGAATATCAACTGATCACCTTGCGATCCATCTTTGGAGAATACAGATTGATGGTGGGAAATGTGGTGGGAAATAAGATTCAGTAATTTTCTGAAATTTAGAAAATTAACTGTATACCACTAAAAGTATTTGTGATTTTTTATAGCTTGGCTGGCTGGGGCGGAAGGGATCGAACCTTCGTATCACGGGATCAAAACCCGTTGCCTTACCACTTGGCTACGCCCCATTAAAGAAATTATCTTAACTTGCCCATCCAAGATTGCAAGAGTGAAGGGGTTACTGGTTGAGGTAATTCTGGTAGGACATCTGGCGGGCGAGGGACTGGTAGCTTTCGATCGCCATTTTTTTCCAGAGGCTTCCTTCGCCTTCCGGGGAATCGATCAGATCCTTGTAGATTTTAAGTGCTTTTTCTTCCTGTCCCTGTTGGGCATAAAGGTTACCTCTATGATAATGAGCCCAGTGGATTCTTTCCCGAATTTCAGGTTCCTGACGGTTTTCATAAAGCCCGATGGTTTTCTCAAACTGTGCGAGCGCGGATTCATTGTTTTGCACCTTATACAACATTTCTCCAGCAAGAAAGTGACTGTGGATGATAAACAAGGGTGTATCGGGCTTTGTCACCGGATGGTTGTAGCGTTTGACGGCCTGAAGGTAGGCATCCGCAGCTTCTGAAAAGTAACCGGCCTCTTCCAGCATCTGTGCAGTATCATAATACAGTTCCGGAACAATTTCCGCTTTCAAGGGGTCCTGATCCTGATCATATTTTTCAATGGTCTGCTCATAAACGATCAAAGCTTTGGAAAACTCCTTGTTTTTCCGATAGACACGGGCCAAAAGCATCCGCGCGTCGGCATCATAAACACTTTCCGGGTACTGCTGGAGAAATTGAGCCAACTTGTTTCGGGCTGCAGGATAGTCCTTTTTCTCATATAGAGTTCGTCCGGTCTCCAGGTGATTGAGTTCACCCATCGTACCCGAAGCACGGGTATCGAGAAAACGCTGGATATCAAGTGCGTCATCAAACAAACCTAACCTGCTATGTGCCACCGATGCCTGAAAGAGGGTGGTGTCAAAACGGAAGTTAAGCATATATTTCGTTTTGTAATCCCGGTAAGCCGCCACCAGAGCAAGATCATCCTGATTGCGGAAATGCTGGTCGATGAGACCTTTAAGGTTCTCATCAATACTTTCCTGAATCACATTTCTGCGCACATAAACACTCTGGGGATAACGGTCCATAAACTTTTCGAGACTATCAATCGCCTGCTGATAAAACCCGTAAAGGGTCAGGGTAAGACCTTTCATCAGCAAAGCCTCTTCTGCCTGCTCTGATTCCGGATAAAGGGTAATGATATCTTCGTAGGCTTTGAGTGCTTTCAGGTATTCGCTGGAAAAAGGGCGTTGCGACTGAATATTCGCAATCCTGAGTTTCCCTAAAAGAGCAATCTCGCGGGAATAACTGTCAATCGCATTGCGGTATGCCACGATGGCTTCATCTTCCTTGCCCTCATCCCTTAAAAAATCACCCAGCCTCAACGCAACAAATTTTGAAAAATCAGCCTTGGGGTAAAGCCGTAAAAGCATTTTGAAAACTTCACGGGCAGTGGTGTAATCCGCGTTTTCGTAATACGTCTCACCCATATGAAATAAAAGGGTCGGGTCCTGGCGGACGTAGGCCGTATTGAGGTCTCTGGCGGTATCAAAGTGTTCCCTGGCGGTGATGAAACGTCCTTGTTGATAATAAGCCTGAGCGAGCTTGTAATGGGTTACTGCAAGATGCTTGGGAGCAGGTGATGTCCTGAGATATTCCTTGAAATCCTCGATGGCCTGTCCCCAGTTCCGACGGTCCACTTGAGTCACTGCTTTCCAGAAAATCGCTTCAACCGCTTCCATTGAGTTCGGGAACTGTTGCCGCAATTGCTCAAAATACTGGCTGGCTTCACTATGAAACTGCATTTTCTGGTAACTTCGTGCGATGCGGAATTTCGCATGGGGGATGAATGACTCTAGGCTTGAAGAATTTTCATCTGCATCAGGTTTCTGATTCATTTCCACAATCCTGACGGCAGTCTTGAAGGCATCGATGGAACGATGGTGGTTGTTCCCTCTACTTCGTTCAAGCATGGTGTAGAGAACATCCGCCGCCCGAAACATCGCCTGCATCGCAAGCGGTTCGAGGGGCTCATCAAATTCTCCTGAATCTGCTTTGCCTTGGGCGTAAACCGCCTGGAACAACTTTACTGCTTCATTGTATAAACCGTCACGGAAAGCGTTTTCCGCTTCCTGAAGCATGCTTTTAAGCATCAGTCTTCTTCGGAGTTTATCCCGTTCTGCCTTTGCTGCAGCCTTTTGTTCCTCCTCGCTCAACTCAGCCACTCCACTGACATTATCTGCTACCAGTGGGGATCCAAAAAGCTCCAATTGCCAGGATTTTTTCTGGAGGTCCGAAGTCCTTTCGATTCTTAAATCCTCCACCGAAAGTTCAAAATCGACGAGGGTCTGGTTTACTTCAGGGCGGATTTTGAGATAGCGGATCCTGGAATCCTCCAAGTTGCTCAATTCAAGTCCTTCCATGGGAAGGGTTTCCGGAAACCGGACGGTCAAGAGGTTTTGATCTGCCGATTCAAGAAGAAAGATTCTCGGAATCAATGCGTCGTTACTCTGATTAAGACTTCCCCGGGAAGGCGCAGCAATGAAGTTAAAGCGAAGGGTGCTGGATTCCGCTTTCCCCGATTCCAGAGCAACTGAACTCAGCTCAAAAAGAGGCAGAATTTCCTCATCCACTTCCGCCACCTTTCTTGGAGGCCGCAATACTATGGCAATTCCGTCACCCTCAGTCCGGGGTACAATTTCATAACTTAATTCGCTCAGCCTCAATTTGAACTGGGCCCAAATGGCATCATCCACTTTGTTGAAACGAATCCCGGCAACCTGTTCATCGTTGAAAAGCCTCTCATTTCGGCCATCAACAAAATCAAGCCTGGCATTCTGAAATTTGATGACGAGGGTCTTCGCCGGCAGGTTTTCGTTTACTTCATAAACAGGAGGACCGTTGGTCAGAAGATGGACCGTGACCTGCTGCCCACGGCGGATCAGTTCCACTGACTGGATCAATAATGGTGAATCCTGGGATGTCCCCTGTTGAGGCAGGATTGAACCAATCAGAGAAAATAAAATCAGAACGCGTAAAAATTTCATCGCTGATGCAGGATAAAATATAGGAGAGTCCTCAGAGGAACATTAGTTTGTAAATCAAATTCCATGCCCTCAGGAGTCCCTGAACCGGTAGGGAGAAAAAGACTGTAATGTCAGCCTTCGTAAAATGATTTTAGCAGTTTCGACCTGGAAGGATGCCTTAATTTTCGAAGGGCTTTTGCTTCAATCTGCCTGATCCGTTCACGTGTCACATCGAAATCCTGCCCCACCTCTTCGAGTGTATGGTCTTTGACTTCATCCAGCCCAAAACGCATGCGAAGAACCTTTTCTTCTCGAGCAGTCAGGCTTTTTAGTGCTTCACGGGTTTTTTCTCCCATATTGGAAGAAACCGTGGCCTGACTTGGATCATCCACATTTTCGTCGGCGATGAAATCCTTCAATAGAGAATCTTCATCATCTCCGATCGGAGTGTCCAGAGAAATCGGTTCTTTGGCAATTTTAAGGACCTTCCGCACCTTGTGCAAAGGCATCCCGATGTGATGAGAAAGTTCATCCGCGGTAGGTTCCCGGCCAAACTCCTGAACCAGATTCCTGGAAGTTCTGGAAAGTTTATTAATGGTTTCAATCATATGCACGGGAATCCTGATCGTCCGTGCCTGATCTGCAATCGAGCGGGTAATGGACTGGCGGATCCACCAAGTGGCATAGGTTGAGAACTTGTAGCCCCTTCGGTATTCAAATTTATCTACTGCTTTCATTAAACCTATGTTTCCTTCCTGGATCAGGTCAAGAAACTGTAGACCTCGATTGGTGTATTTTTTGGCGATGCTAATGACAAGGCGGAGGTTGGCCTCCACCAAATGACTTTTGGCAAACTTGACCCGTCTTTCCGCAATTTTCAGGCGTTTCACCTCAGCTTCAAAATCTTTCCAACTGAGGTTTGTTTTTTCGGTCATATCCTGAATGCGTTTCTGCCAGGTCTGAATTTTTTCAAAAGTACGGTTTGCGATGGGGAAAGGGCAACCGGTCTCTTCCTCGATCTGATTGATGATTTTACCCTGCTTTGCGTGGTTCGGAGTTTCTTTAAGCTCATTAAAAAGTTTTTTCAACTCATCAACCGTGAGATTAAAATTGCAGGCTTGCCTTTCCATTTGACGGTATGTCAGGTCGATCTTGCTCTTGTGATTGAACATTTCCATGCACATCAACTCAAGCTGACGTGAATTGAAATTGATGCCGCAAATGATTTCTCTACATGCCTTTCTCTGAGTTTCTATTTCATCCAAGTCTTTTTTCTTGTTTCTTGAACTTCCCAGCCTGTTTTCAATTCGTTTTACCTTTTCAAAATGCTTCTTTAGGAGTTCCAAAACGTCGATCAATTTCCTGGTGGCAACCTCCTCATCCTCAATAACATTGTCATCATCGTCCAAACCGGAGACCACTTGCCTTGCTCTGATCTTGTAAGTCTTAAGCCTTTTGTTCAGATCGATCAGGTATTGAATGATGAGATCAGAGTTTGAAAAAATTTCAATCAACTCCAGTTGCCCGTCTTCAATCTTTTTTGCGACATCCACTTCCCCCTCACGGGTCAACAATTCTATACTTCCCATTTCCCTGAGGTACATCCGGACCGGATCATCAGTCGAGTTGTCTATACCAGGATCAAGATCCAGTTCCCCTTCCAGGTCAAATTCAAATTCCGGATTAAATTCACGATTATTGAGATTCTCCTTTTTATCAGAATCCACCACGTCAATTTCCATCTCCGAAAAGACACTGAAAATCTGCTCCATCTGTTCTGAACTTACAGGATCATCTCCAAGATGATTGTTAATATCATCAAGGGTAATGAATCCTTTTTCCCGACCTTCAGCGATCAGATCTTTGATCAATTTTGTGTCGGGTTTAAGGATTTCTTCCTTGGTGTCCAATTGGATTTTCGCTGGATTGGTTGCAGTCATGGGAAAGGTCGGGTCATGTTAAGGAAGGATTTCCTAAAAGATCCACCAGTTCTTTTTGTTTTTTACGGTGTTCAAGACGCGCTCTGAGACGCTCTTCCATGGAACCTTGAGACCCCAATTCCTGAAATTCAGACTTAAGGTTTCTCTGTTTGATGCGCTTGATGGAAAGCAATACATCATGCTGGGGTAATTCCTCCACGCTCAGGCTCATGGCTGCCTGATACAATTCAGGATTTTTTTCTTCCAGAGTTGAGATGGAAAATCCCAAACCCTGTTCTTCCATTTCCAGCAGAGCCTCGTAAAGTTTTTTTAAACGTGGCGACTGCAATTCCTCAGGTTGCAGATGGCTGCGAACCTGAGAGGCCTCATCCTGATTTTTAAGAAGTGTCTGCAAAATCCAGAGTTCATCCCTGGATTCCTCATGAAACACTGATGGTGAGGACTGTATAGCAGTTTGATCCGGGTTTTTCAAAAACTTCCTTGATTTTTCCAAAAGTTGGGATGTAGGCAGTCCCATTTTTTCCGCAACCGCATTCAGGGTCATCTGTTTCAGCGTCTGATCTTTGATTTCAGCAAATATCGGAAGCAATTCATCCAGGGCTTTGAGTTTACCCTGCAGGGAATCAGGATATTTTGAAAGGGTCTGTTGAAGCAGGTAATCGAGCACCGGCATCTGCTTCAGTAGCAATTCCCGGAAGGCGTCAGCCCCATGATCCAGCAAAAAACTGTCAGGGTCTGATCCGTCGGGAAGCATCACCACCGAAGCCTCCAACTGATGAGGCAGAAAAAGACGTCCGTGGGTCCGGGCTGCTTCTCTCCCTGCATCATCTCCATCAAAAAGCAGGATGACCCGCTCTGCATAACGTTTAACCAACTGAAGATGCTGTTCGGTCAGTGCAGTTCCACAAGGAGCAACAGCATTTTTGAAACCGTATTCATGAAGACGTATCACATCCAGATAACCTTCAACACAGATGATTTCCCGGCTTTTTCGAATTTCCTCCAAACCTTGATAAAGTCCGTAGAGCACAAGACTTTTGCGGTAATAAGGAGTTTCCGGACTGTTCAGGTATTTCGGAATATCTCCTTCGTGAATGACACGTCCTCCAAAGCCGATACAGCGGCCCCGGACATCATGCACCGGAAAGAGCAGACGGTTCCGGAATCTGTCATAACGCCTTCCGTTTTCTTCGTTGGTCTTGCTCAGTCCGGTTCGTGTTAAAAGGGGGGGAGGATGTCCTTTTCCCTTAAGAAATTCTTCGGTTTTCGTCCACCCATCCGGGGCATATCCGAGTTTGAAATGGGACCATTGATCTTCAGGAATCATCCGTTCATTCAGATAATCCAGGACTGAACGGTTCCTCCCTTCCATCAACTGCTGGTGATAAAATAGTTCTGCATCCAAAAGGCATTTCAGTCCTAAATCCTCACCTTTATCCGCTTGCATGGGGGAAGAGGCATCATGCTCAATTTGGAGGCCGTTCATTTTTGCCAGTTCCTCGACGGCTTCCGCAAAAGAAAGCCGGTCGTGCATGATCAGAAATTTGATCGAATCTCCACTCGCACCACAACCGAAACAATGGAAAAATCCTCTTTGGGGATTGACGTTAAAGGACGGGGTCTTCTCGGAATGAAAAGGACAAAGCCCCTTGAAGGACGCTCCGGCCTTTTTCAGATTGATTCCACGGGAACTGATCAGGCCAAGAATGTCAGTTGCCTCCGAAACCCGGCGGATAAAATCTTTGCTGAATGCCATACTAAAATAATGAGTTCACTGCAGAATCTTATTTATCGAACCTGTTTTACCCGGTTAGGGGATGTAGTGGATGGTCCAGTTAAACTTCCATCGCGGTGAAGATGGACAGATGAAGTCATCATGGGCATGAGTTTTTCTTCAGTTTGAGTTTCATCCTTAAAGTTAACCCAGGCTCCTGAAAATCCAGAAAGCCATTCCATGAGCAATTTAAGATTTTCACCATGGATCTGTTTCATAAGAGTATCCACCAGCCAGACCTTGACTTTGGCGGCCATCATCATCACCAGCCATGCTTTTAATTGGTCCCGTGCCTGAAGCTTTTCCAGGGGAATTTTTAACAATCCAACGGACAACCCAACCCTGTCGACGAGTTGCATTACATTGACCATCCTTCCATTCAGCCAGGGCCTTGGTTCAAAAAGTTTACTCTCCAGATTTGCATCCAAACCCTCGTCCCTTCTGGCTCTAGTCCAGAGCATTTCGTCACTGTAGACCAACACACCGGATTGGATTTCCAGCAAGCCTGATTTGGGCTTGAGCTTATTCAACAGAAGTCGCCAGAATACTTGTTTTTGTTCCTCATCCTCGTAAATAAAGCATACTCGGTCACCGGTTTCGACAGTCCAGTTCAACTGCCTTAGGTCCCAGTTTTCAGACTCACTTGTTGACTGTTCACTAGCGCCTAAAGATGAAAAATAACTCAAATCTCTGCAATTGATCAGCAGCTTTGACACTCTTTGATCTCCCTTTGGAAAACTTTCACTTAAAGCTTACGATCGAGGGTCTTGAGGCCACAGACCGATTTGGCAAAAAACTGGGAAGTCTGCTCCGGCCCGGAAGCATCCTCCTTCTGGAAGGTGAAATGGGTGCAGGAAAAACCACCCTGGCCAAGAGCATCTGTTCGGCTTTGGAAATCAATCCTGAAATCGTGAACTCCCCGACTTACACCTTCGCCCATCTTTATCCGGGAAAATTGAATGTCAGCCATGTTGATCTTTTCCGCATCGAGCGTTCAGAGGAATTGGACGATTTTGACCGTGAGGATCTGATCTGTGATGAGGGTATCACTCTAGTCGAATGGCCTACTTTCCTGGAAAATTTACTCAATCATGATCCCGTGCTGAAGTTAAAATTCAACATCATCGAAACCGACTGCCGATCAATCATGATGATTTCCAATCACCCGTTTTACCGTCCTCTTTTTGAAGAGGGAATCTTTTCCGGAATTTCTTCAAACTGCACCGTGGTTGAAACCCCATGATCCGTCTCGCAGTAGACACCGCCTTTGAACAGCTTTCGATGGCGTTGATCGAAAATAATACCACTCTGGCTCGTTACCATTCAGCAGACCGCAGACGCAATGCCTCCATTCTTTTTCAAAAACTTGATGAGCTGATGGTTCATGCAGGGATTAAACCCAATGCCATCGACAACTTTGTCATCAACCAGGGCCCAGGATCCTACACCGGGGTCAGGATCGGGATGTCACTCATCAACACCCTGGCACAGGTTTTCCAGAAACCTGTCATTCAGGTCAATTCCTTGAGACTTCTTGCATCCCAGGTCTGTTCTGAAAAGGAACCTTTTCTGGTCCTGCTCAATTGTACCCGGGAAGAGCTTTTTGTTGCAGAATTTCAGTATCAGCAAGAGATCCTGAAACAGTTGTCCCCAATTACCTTGAAACATCTTGAAGAACTCAAAAAGGATCTGACCTCAAAGCCAATTCTATTACACCGCATTCAGCGAACCAATGACCGTTGGGCTTCATCGTTTGAGGGAATAAATTGCATGAAACTCGATCGGCCCGAAGTCGATGCCGTTCTACTGGACCTTGCAGCCATGGAAGGAATACGCCATCAGATTTTGGAATGTACCCCTTCTGCACAACCTTTGTATATAAAACGTGACGTTTGATTTCTAAATCAATAAAAATTCTGAAGTTCTAACAACATGCTTTACAGGAATTTTTCAAACCAGGATGAGATCGACAGGGAATACAATCCCAGGCTGCGGGTGGAACAAACAGATCAATACCTGACAAAATACCTTTCCGAAAGTGAAAGGGTCAGTAAAACATTGAATCATCAGGATGGAATCCAGTATGGACCAACCCTCAACGAAGTTCTGGATTACTATCCCTCATCCGAGGCTCAGGCCCCTTTAGTCTGTTTCATTCATGGAGGATACTGGCATGCTTTTTCGAGCCGGGATTTTGCTTTTATTACGGAAGCATTGCATTTCCAGGGATTTTCCGTTGCACACATCAATTACAGCTTATGCCCTGAGGTAACTCTGGATGAAATCGTACGACAATGCCGTGCCGCCCTTGCATGGCTTTTCAGGAATGCGGATGCGCTTGGTTTCAATCCCGAGAAGATTGGAGTGGCAGGACATTCTGCAGGAGGGCACCTGACAGGAATGCTGTTGGCAACCAATTGGGAGCATGATTACGGGCTGCCCTCAAATCTGATTCGAGCAGCATTCCCCATCAGCGGACTTTTTGACCTTAGACCCTTTCCCTTTTCCTGGCTCCAACCCAAGCTTCAGTTCAATTTGGAACAGGTCATGCGGAACAGCCCCCTTTTCCTGGAATGCCCGGGCGATTCCAAAGTAAAGGTTCTGGTCGGTGGCGATGAGTCCGAGGAATTCCAACGGCAATCTTCAGACTATTCGAAACACCTTCGTAAGCAGGGAATTGATACAGATTTCATCATAATTCAGAAAAAGCATCATTTTGATCTTCTGGATGACTTTCTTGGAAAGGGCGGTGAAATAACTCAACTCATCACCCAAACCATGAATCCTTCCTGACGGATAAATCAGATCCAATACAATCCTATCCAGCTCTGAAAAATCAAAGCTTCCTCTTTTTCAGAGTGATGCATAAAATGGATATTCACTCATTTCCCATCAAAAGGTTCCCCACGGAGAAAAGATGCAGCTCGAACAAATGAACTTGGAACAACTTCAAAACGAAGAAAAAAACCTCCTCTCCACCCACCAGCAATTTCTTGATTCATCATTGAAACTGGATCTGACCCGGGGGAAACCCTCTGCTGAACAGCTTTCTTTGTCCGAGGGCATGGAGGGCCTTCTGGCAGGAAAGATGATTCACGAGGACGGAACCGACCTGCGCAATTATGGAGGTGCGAATGGGATTCCAGAGGCCAGGCAACTTGGGGCAGACATGCTGGGACTTACTGCCGATGAAGTGATGGTCGGAGATCATACCAGCCTGACCCTGATGTACCTTTACCTCCTTCATGCATATTACCACGGGGTACAGGGAGCAGAAACCGCTTGGGTCAAAGAAGGCCAGGTCAAATTCATCTGCCTCGTGCCGGGATATGACCGGCACTTCACCATCTGTGAAGAACTCGGAATTGAAATGATCAATGTCCCATTTCTTGAAGATGGCCCAGACCTCGAAAAAATTGAAGCATTGGTCGAACAGGATTCGAAAATCAAGGGAATCTGGTGTGTTCCTAAATATTCAAATCCGACCGGACATATCTACTCCTCTGAGGCCGTAAAACGGATCGCGAGATTGGGACTTAAGGCCGGAGCCAATTTCAGGGTCATGTGGGACAATGCCTACGGTGTACATGATCTTGAAAGCTCACCTCCGGTGCTGGAACCCATCATGGATCACGCCAGGGCAGCAGGTTGCGAAGATTCCATTATCCAAGTCGCTTCAACCTCCAAAATTACTTTTGCAGGAGGAGGAATTTCATTCATCGGCGGGTCGCTGAACAACCTAAACCACTTCCGAAAACGTCTTTCGGTGATGACCATTGGTCCAAATAAATTAAATCAGCGAAGACACATGTTATTTCTTCAAGACCTGGATGGAGTCAAAGCGTTGATGAAAGAACATGCTGAAATCCTGTCACCTAAATTTAAGACCGTTGAGAAACACCTTAACGATGGGCTTCAAGGAAGAGGTATGGGAAGTTGGAGCAGCCCAAGAGGTGGTTATTTCGTTTCTTATGATGCTCCTCCCGGAACCGCAAAAGAAATCATTCGGTTGGCAGGCGAGGCTGGAGTGAAGCTAACTCCTGCCGGTGCGACGTTCCCGTATCAAAACGATCCAAATGATGCGAACATTCGCCTCGCTCCAACCTTTCCAGTCCTGGAAGAGGTGGATCAAGCCATGAAGGGATTCGTTAATTGCGTTAAACTTGCCTGCATCCAGCAACAGATTAAAAAGAAAAGTTGAAGCTCGGGACCAAGAATAAAGGGGGAGGCCGAGAAAGTTAATCCATTGCCAAACTAATTCAGGAGTTTGAAACTTGAACGTTTAAACTCCTTACGTTCCATCAGTTCGAGATAATGGGAGGCCACTTGGTGGAGGTTTTCATCCTCCATTTCAAAATCTTCTGACCGGCTTGACCGAACGAAGCTATTGAAATGCGTGCGCGCTTCCGCCAGGTTCTTTTCCTGGTAAGCAATCAATCCCAGAAAAAAACGAATATCAACAGGACTTCCGGATAATTCGAGCCCCTGATTGAGTACTTCCTTAGCTGTTTTCATTTCATCCAGCTGAAGTCTGAATTTCCCCATTTCCAAAAACAGCAGTCCTTTTTCACCCTCAGAAAGCTGACCATGCTCCATTTCCATTCCCATTTTTTCTAGAAACCTTTCAGGATTCATTTTCATCTGCAGAAATTTGGGAAATTTCAGGGGCTTGACCCGTTCCAAACGTTTTTGTTCATCTTCGCTGAGACGCAGAAGTTGCTTGGTCAACATCTCTGAATAAAGAGAGGAGCGATAGGTCAGGTCGGTTTTGAATTCCAGTCCTTTTCCACAGTTTTTACATTCGAGTTGTTGCGGAGTCCAAAGGTCTTCATCCTCAAAAGGAGACCGTTGCTCGATCTTTTCTTCATCAAAATAAAGGACGTCCAGATGATAGTGATAAGAAGTTCGGCATTGGACACAAAAAACTCTGACCTGCGGATGATTTCCGGAAATCATTTCCGTCTCCGTCAATGCATCCTCATGCTCGATAGGATGATCATGAATGGTGCAAAGCAGAGAAAGCAGTTGGGCCAAAGCTGTTTCTCCTTCACGGTAATGCTTGAATAATTTATCTATGAATCGGCGGTCAGGATGTTTTTCAATGAAATCAAAAAAGAGCAGGTAGTGCTCATTGATCAACCTATTGAAATGCTCGAGCATCAACTCCATCACTTCGCTGTCTGGAAAACGAATGAACAATTCCAATGCATATTCCAGATGATCATGACTCGAATTCTCAACAAGCTTTTGAAATGAATCCCGGTAAAGCCTCGTCAATGCTTCGTTGAGCCGCGGCAATTGATGCTGCCATGGTTTAGGCAACCAGGTGGGATAGGAGAAGGCTTCGGGAGAAGGAAGAACGCTGAGAAGATTCCAAAGAACAAACTTAGGACCATAAGGGAACCCGGGAGGTAATTTTGGAAAATCAGCAACTGTCCCACTTTTCCTGGTTTCTTCAATTAACTGCTCGATGATCTGATCTCGGAAAGCATCTCTCAGCAACTGTGTTGAAAAAAGTTTATGGAGCAACTCCACTTCCTCCGAAGGATGAGTCAGGATCCGATGTTCCTGCTGTATCACCAGCCAGTTCAAGGGAAGAACTTTTAACAACAGTTTTTCCAAGTCCTGAATTTTCAAAGTGGTGGAATCCCACTCAGAAAGAATTTTCTCTGAAAATATCTGAAGACTGACATATTCCAAGGATTCACTAAGTTGTTTCTTCCCAGGCAGAATTTTCATCAACTCGGGAAACAAGGGTAGGCTTTTGGAAAATTCTAATGTATCAAATGCGTCAATCTTTTCCAGAATTCTTTCTGCATCAGGATCGAGTTCAAAACCAAGTTGCTGACTTGCCCAAACAAAACAATTTCGATAATTCGGAGATTCAATGTTTTGGTTCAGAACGTATTGGAGCAAAACATTGTTCTCCAGACTGTCCAACAGGATTTGGGTGAACTGGGGGTCCGTAAACTGTGACCGTAGGCTGGAATAATGCCCATAGATCGCTTCATAATGACTTGGCTCAGTGGCATTGTCACAGAGGCTCTCAAACAAAGTTAGGGATTTCAAATGGTTGTTCTGGTTTTCCGAAAGCAGTTCATTCAACTGACTCCAGCCTTTTTTATTTTCAATACTGAGCCAGCATTCCGCCGCACAATTTAGGTCGGGGATGTTGAGTTCCTCCTGTTCCATCAGCATTTTCAACCAGCGCCAAAGAAGACTTCGCGAGGATTCAGAATTCAAAGCACACAAGGCAATGGCTGATGCGCGCTTCATCCTGCCTTTGGAATGCTGAAAAATCCCGAGCAGTCTGAATTCATGATCCCTTAGCTTGTGTTTACCAATCAGAAAAATTCCTGCTTCACAAATTTCCTCATCCTCGGAATCCAGACAATCTTCCACAAAAACCTTGGCTTGATCATCATGGTTTTCAATCAGCTGGTAGGTGGCCCACATCCGCATTCGCTGCGAATCCGAATGAAGCCATTCCCTGAGTTGAGCCAGCTTGAGTATTTTCACCTTCTCCTTATGCTCCAAATTTTAAAAGCTTAACACCTAGCCTCAAGTTTACAGGATTTCAAGCAAAAGATGCGTCTCCTGCTGTCTTTGTTGTTGATCAGTTTCATTTTCCTCTCAATTGCAGAAAGGCCTCAGGCCTTTGATGACACGACATCCATTGAACCCTCCCATCATGTTCAGGAAAATTTTCTTGATCTTAAAGAATATCAATTCCATAAGCTCCAGGAAGAGCGCTGGTATGAAAGTCAAAACGGCTGGCGCACCAGCGGTGGAAGCATCAGTGTCGACCTGCTTTACCATTATCTCGAGATCAAATTCAGAAAAAACCTGCGGTCATGGATTTCAACCGGTTTCCATCTAAGACAGGAAGAATTTTTTAAAATCACTCCTGCAAGATTCTTGGTGGATGTTGAATTACGCCCCCTCAACTGGCTTGGAGTTTCTTTACTCGGCATGCAGGAGTATGACAAACGTCATGCCGACCAGGGAATCGGAGTGACTCTCGGGGAGCGACCCTGGGATTTTATTTATTTTCAACACCTGAGTCACGACCTCTATTACAACGAAAAAAATTTTTATGACCAATCTTATTATCTTTCAAATCCTGTAGAACATACCTTCGAAACAGGATGGAGTTTTGGAAAATGGAAATTCCGAACCCGTGCAGTGAACGACTCAAAAGTGCATCAATATTTTCCTGAAAAGGATTTGAATTTCACCTATCAGGGCCGGGAACACCAAGGGGTGCTTGATTATCATTTCGGCGATAAATTTCTGACCGGAATCAGCTGGAATTTTTTTGAGCATCACAAAAAAAGAGAGACTGGCACTTCATCTTTGGATGAAGACAACCGTCAACAAAGAATGATTTATTATTCCTGGGATTATTACTGGCTCCAACCTCTCGATGAAACATGGCATGGAACTCTTGGAATGAGAGAAGACCGAATCGAAAACAAACTGATTCAGTTCGGAGATGACAGTGCTAGTTCGGATTTTCATTTATGGACTCTTCAACTCTACGGGACCCTGATTCAGCGAAACCAACCTGACTCCGCCTGGGAATATGGTCTTTATCTGGGGGATACCGAAAAAGGCACCGATTATCTTGCACCGTCCACCAAGGATCTTCTTGTCAGAAAATACGAATCTTCTCTAAAAATCAGTTGGATCATGAATGATTTGTCACAGGACTCGGAATTGATGTTTACCTCAAGTTGGAACCTTGATGACCGGATCATCAGTTTTGCATCCTTGTGGGATGGTGGGCATATTTCTTATCAACAAGTCTTCTAAAAATCAGAAAACCTATGCTGGCCCATTGCTTCTTCGACCCTTGGTAATAAACAGATCAGGGTTTTTTAGGAATTGCTGATTGATTTCACTAACGATCCCGGAATCCCGATTTGGTCGAGGGTATCAAGAAGTTGTCTCCCCTGACCTACTTCATGCATCCTCAGCACTTTTGCCCCGTTCCAGACCCCAATACTGCAAACGGCGGCGCAGGGGAAATCCCTTTCAAGAGGAGACAATTCGATCCCCGAAGAAACCTTAGCCAAAAAAGATTTTCTTGAAGGACCGATCAGCATGGATTGTTGCAATTCGCTGAATTCTGAAAACCTGCGGATGATTTCAAAACTGTATTTTGGGTCGGAACTGATAAAATGCCCCATCCCGGGGTCGAGCATGATTGCATCAGCAGGGATTTTCATTTCACTCGCATAACCAAGGCGTTCGATGAAAAAATCACGAATCGTCAGGATCACATCATCATAATGAACCATTTTTTGTGTGGTTCTTGCGGATGAATCCTTGGAAAACATCATCACCAGCGCGCATCCTTGCCTGGAAATGAGCGAAGCCATTTTGGGATCCCCCCGAAGCGCAGTCACATCATTCACACAATCGACCCCGCCATCAATGGCTTCAGCGGCAACGGCTGATTTCCAGGTATCAACAGAAAGCCAGATCTCACTTTCCCTGCGAAGGGCTTCGATCAGAGGCATCACTCTGGATAATTCCTCATCGAGGGAAATCTCTCTGCTTCCCGGCCCGCTTGATTCTCCCCCGATATCGAGCCAATCTGCTCCAAGAGAAATCATCTTTCGAGCATGTTCCAGGGCTTTGTCGAAAGACCAGAATTTTCCTCCGTCTGAAAAGGAGTCAGGAGTCACATTCAAAACCCCCATCAATTTCGGGCGGTCCAGATCGAGTACACGTTTTTTGGATATGAGACGCAAAAGAGACAAAATTCCTAAAGTTTCGAGAGCTTGGTTAACCTCGGAAACATCCTTGGGAAAAGGATTGTTTTCGAAACTCCATTTTCCTTTTCACACCTAGAAGCTTCAATCTCAAACCGAAGAATGCTTCAAACCAGTCTGGGGAAATACCTTGCACCGACTTCCATGGGCGCAGGCTACGCGATCTCGAAAGTTCTGCTTTTGCGCTGGTTCGACACGGAACTGGCATTGTTGCAGGATTTTACCATGCAATTCTTGGCCGGTGTGTTGATTGGCTTTTCCCTAAGACCTGTCATCAAAGTGATCTATTGGAAACCCACAACCGGCTTCGTCATGATCTCCCTGATCATGCTCGTTTTTGGAACATTGGGGAATGTCCTGCTGAATTTTGTCTGGGGGACACCGATGGACCCTGGATACTGGGCGGTCATCAAATCAGAGATCCTGACTGCCCTGGTTATCGGGGCGCTGGCTCTGGTGTTGCTTCCCCCTCCCCAATACAACATTTCTTTGGGTTGGATCTTCAGGAGACTAAAAAGAAATCTGAATTCACTCATCCTTGGGAAACTTCTGGTCTGTGGTGGGCTCCAGGTCCTCCTCTTCTTCGGGCTTCAGGCATGGCTGGATGACACCATGACTTCTTCCGGATTCAACGAGAGAATCCAGGAATTGGCAAACCTGCCTCCCATGGAGTTACAGGAAAAGATCCTTTTGATCGGGACTCACGGAATCCTGACATCAGTAATGGTCTTGCTTTTGTGCATGTTTTTTCTGCGAAGTTTTTTTGAACAGTTGGTCGTTATCGGATCTTTGGCCTTTGTACTTGGCATTTTTGCTCCTGCCTTCGCCAACTTTCAGCAGATCGAACCGCTTCTATTGGTGGACCAGATCTTCATCGGACTTTGCAGGACCTTCGCCCTCGTGGGATTTGCTGTTTGGATGTTTCGTCGTCCTCTTGAATGAGTTCTTTTCTGGAGAATTCTGAGGCTTAGTCAGAGTTCCAAGGATTTCATTACAGGGCAAAAAAACTAAATTTTTTAGGGCCGTATATCCAGCAGAACTGTGTATTCTTCCCGGTCCTGAAGGAGTTTCGGCAGAGGTGGAATCTTTGAACGTTCCAATGCATTAAGAAGCACTAAACGGAACGCCGGAGATTGTGGTTCCTCCAAAATATCCCATCGAGTCCCAGAAACGGGTCTGGTGATCTTGAGTTGGATGAGCATCCTCTCGTTTTCCGGAAAATTCTGAAACACCCGGATCTTATCTTCGATCCGTTTCCTCAATTCAAAATGATAAAGTTCCAGGGTCTGCTTGAGTTTGATTTTTCTTTGCAGACGTCGACTGATTTTTGCTGAGGCCTCCTCAAAGGGACTCAATGTTTTTCCTGGTTCAATGACGGTTTTTTTTGGACTTGTTTCCTCACCCTTTTGAAGGAATAAAAGGTGGGGCATTGGAGGAAAATCATGAAAGAATCCCACCCTCAAGATCGAATGTTTGAAATGCTCTGGCAATTTCGGAAGTTCGTAGGAAAAAACCGCCCTTTCAACATGTTCCTTCATCATCATGGACACACTCCCCTCGGAACGGGTGGAGTGTTTGATAATTGTTCCATCCTTTGTCAATTGTAATTGAAGGATAACCCGGCCTCCTTTAGGAAATTTTCCTGACCAATAATCCGATGGAGGGTACGTCTGGAGATTCATTCTCACTTGACGGAACCAACGGTCCATGAAATTTGAGTAATTCCAGTCATATTGGCTCAGTCGGTATTCATTGAAGAGATGCAGATCGATTTTTGGGAGCAACGCAAGAAGATCCTTATCTGGAATTTCAGGTTGTTCCTCTGAAGAGGCTTTTCGGATGAACGGTTTTTTTTCAAGATCTTTTCCGGATTCAGGAATGCTTTCTAACTTCCGTAAACTGGATTGCCTCTGTTCAGGAATATCAATTTTCTCAAGGTATTCAAATCGTGAAACAAATTTGGGATTGAGAAGTCTGCTGTCCATCTCTGCGTCGATTTCCCGGATGAAGGTTCCCATCTCGGGTAATAATTGTGCGTTGAACCTGACTTCATCTCCTGACTTGAATCGTTTCAAAAGATTGAAGAGAGGAGTCCCTGCGGGAATCAGAGATTTATCATCCAGGTCACTCAGGCGTTCGTCACGAGTCAAAAATACTGCCCCGGTCAAATCCTTATTTTCATTCATTCCAGCTGAATTTTTCTTAGCTACCTGTTTTGTTTTGTTCTGATTCCCCTTTGAGATGCTTCCTGAAAGTAGAATACTGATGTAGGCATCCCCCTGTTTTGAAATCCCAAGTTTGATGATCCTTCCCACCCATTCCTCGATCTTTCGATCAGGAACCGTTTTCTCCAAAAGTCCGGTTCGTTCATCCAGGAGTTGAAATTTCTGCAAGTCGTTATCTGCTTCCTTCCACTTTGATGCGATTTCAGCCATTCCCTCGTTGAACTGAAGTTGGGTTGAGGGTTGAATGCTGCTGAGATAACGATCCACCAGTTGAGGATCCTGGGCTTTCAGGCCTGAGGGATAAATAGAAAAAAGTACAATCGCCTGCAGGACTGAAAAAACAGAAAATGAGGTCGGAAAACGTGAAACACCATGACTCCTGGGGAGAAGAGAACTGCACCCAAGAAAGGAATATTCCTTAGGGAGGATTTTGAGAAACTTTGTAAACATCAGGTTCAAAACCGTTTTCCCTCAGAATTAATGCGCACCAGGAACATGTCTTCTTTGCCCTCGTTGATTGATCCATCAATGGAACCCGTTGTGTAACCTGTGACATAGACGTTCCCGGCAGGTGTTTCAGAAATCGCCAATGCCCGCTCAGACCCTTTGCCGCCAAAGATTTCCAGCCAAACCAAATCTCCATCTTGATCCAGTCTTGCAGCAAAAGCGTTTTCATCTTTTGATCCTGAAGAAGAGCCTTCTTCCAGCTTTTGCGTATCCGAACCGTAGCCTGCTAGAAGCAGATGTCCATTTTCGATTTCCCTGACGGCGAGAGCCGGGCCAGGAAGCAAACCCTGAAGGGATCTTTCCCAAATCTTCTCACCTTCTGCGTCAAATCGGTAAAGAACCGTGTGGAACGATTTAGACTCGGCTGAAGAAGTTTCAGTTTTGAGAACTACAAGTACTCCCGATTCTCCATCGAACAGTCCCACAACCTGATCATTTCTATCTGTCCCGAGCCTTCGGCTCCAGCGTTTGATTCCGCTTTGATGCATCTTGACCAGAATACCATCTTCTTTCCCAAGACTTGAATGACCGTCAAAATCTCCCTTCACATTTCCAGCAGCATAAAAATGAAGTTTTTCCGTCACCGCAATTTCTTCAAAACGGACTCTCCCCTTCAAGTTCAACCTCCAGGCCAGAATCCCTTTGGAACCGATGCTCACCAAAGGGGCATTCCTGCTGCCTGAACTGATCAAATTCAAGTCTTCATCGACTCCGACAGCCGAACCGAAGGATTTCCCAGGAAAAGAATAATTCCGGTTCCAGAGTATTTCTCCCTGCTCATCAAAATCCGCTACCAGCATCTTTGAAGACTCCTCTCCTGAATGATGGGCAATGACTCGGATCAGGCCGTCGGAAAGCAAACTCAGTTGACAGGAATCAGGAAGGTATTCAAAGCCTGCCTGACGGATCCAAAGCTGTCTCCCATCGGATGCAAACTTTGCCAGGAAAATATCACTGAGTCCTGTTCCACCACCCTTTGCAGTGATACCAGCGACATAGGTCTGCCCCTGCTGGTCAAGTGCCATGGCCATTCCCCTGTCATTTCCAGGAGAGCCAAGCTGTTGGGTTGAATAGGTCCTGAATTCACCAGGATTTTCAGTTTCTGAAAGCTGACCTCCCTCGGATCCAAGAATCCCTTCCATAAGACGCAGTCGATAACGCCTGCCGGATTGGTAAATTCCCTTGGGTGCAATGACGAAATCCTTGCGATCAGTCCCCGCCACCGGTTTTTCAAGCCGAACGCATGTTTTGAAATCATCTGCCGAAAGCTGGACCGTTCCCGTACATTGCTGGTCTTCCTGGTTGACCGTCAATGTTTTTGGATCCAGCGGCAAACTGAATTTCAAAGTGAGCTTGGTGTCACGCTTGAAAGCTTCATCCTCCTGCTTCGGAAGCACTTCTAGTAAAACCGGAACAGGCAATACGACCTCGGGCTTTTCCGCCTCAGGAGCCGAAGGTCCCGGGGTACATCCTGAAATCCCGAAAAAGAAGACGGTGACTGAAAACCCAAGCCTGAAAAAAAGAATAAAAGATTTGATGCTTTTGTTCTCAGATCCGCTCATACACCGTGGCCACACCCTGTCCCAGTCCGACACACATTGTTGCCACTCCAAGTTGGGCGTCCTTTTCTTTCATCTCGTGCAGCAAGGTTGTCGTGATCCGTGCTCCTGAACAGCCCAGGGGATGCCCAAGGGCAATAGCACCGCCATTCAGGTTAACCCGCTCTTCCATGCTGTCTTCCAGTTTGAGATCCCTGAGAACCGGCAATGATTGTGCTGCGAAAGCTTCATTGAGTTCAAACAGTTCGATATCATTGATTTCCAGTCCACCCCTCTTGAGCGCTTTCCGGACCGCAGGAACCGGTCCATAACCCATGATCGACGGATCAACTCCCGTTGAAGCCATTGCCCTCACCTTCGCCATCGGTTTCAATCCCAGTTCTTTGGCACGTTTGTGGGACATCATCAGTACCGCCGATGCACCGTCCGAAATTGCAGAAGAATTCCCTGCGGTCACTGTTCCTGAAACCGGGTTGAATACTGGCTTCAATGCTGCGATTTCATCGAGCTTCGCATCATGACGGATTACTTCGTCTTCCAGACAGAACTGGAGGTTGCCTTCCTGATCGTGACCTTCTACTCCCACAATTTCCCTGGAGAATCGTCCCGATGTGGTGGACTTCGAGGCACGCTGGTGGGATCTGAACGCAAAAGAATCCTGATCTTCCCTGGAGACCCGGTGCTGAATCGCGACCATTTCCGCGGTCAGTCCCATCATTCCTGAAGCCTTTGCGGAAAAAAGACTGCTGGAAGGATTCGGATCGACTCCATGATCCATCGGCACATGCCCCATGTGCTCGACGCCCCCGCAGAAAAATACTTCCCCCTGACCGCTCATGATCGCCATTGCGGCGCTGTGAATTGCAGTCATTGAAGAGGCACAAAGCCGGTTCACGGTCTGAGCGGCACAACTGTGAGGCAGCGGAGTCATCAGTGAAATAAAACGGGCAATGTTAAAACCCTGCTCTTTGGTCTGATTGACACAGCCCCAGATGACATCCTCCACCTCGTCAGGGTTCACCTCAGGATGCCTTTCCAGAATTTCGTTGATCAGCGCCGCAGAAAGGTTTTCCGCACGCACGTTTCGGAACATTCCGCCTTTGGACCGTCCCATGGGAGTCCGTACCGCATCGATGATGACTGCTTCTTCCATCACTTTCCTTTTTGAATGGGTTTCCTGATTACTCCGTCATGAAAATTTTAAATTTTACTATGCTGCTTCCAAGATTTCATGTCAATTCAAGCCAA
>OCVP010000347.1_pt1 | contig 21257 bp, 17 predicted proteins | sample 1539171 | NCBI WGS metagenome assembly OCVP01 (sample SAMEA51879418, study PRJEB22527) | metagenome
TGATCGTCAGGTCCATGTAAATTGGAAGCCATTCTGACAGACCCGCCTTTGCGTGGAGTTTTTGCCATCGCATCGGTTGCTTTCAATAAACTTCCTGCGGCCGAGACGGTAATTCCCAAGGCACCAACCGCTTTCATGAAATCCCTGCGGTTCAGATCACCATCTTTATATTTTTGCTGTAATTCTTTGACATCCTTCATTGACTCTCCTTAATAAAGGGATGAATATTTGATTCGCTTGAATCTTGTTATGGATTTGAATCAGCAATCCAGAAAACCTAAATTCAAATAAATTCAGGTTGAAGTCAATTCAAATAGTTTAATTAATCCTTTGATCAATTAAATTGATGGGATTAAAAAAATAATCCTCAGGAAATTTTTAATTCAAAGGGATAATCCGACATCCTCTCGACGCCTGTTTTGGTAATCAGGACCTGTTCTTCGAGTTACGCCTTCTCTACCTCCTTCGGAGCCGATAAAGGATTCCACGCAGAGGGTCATTCCGGGTTCAATGATCCCGTCATAACCTTTTTGTTCAAAGTCATTCCAGTGTTTGATGTTGGGGTATTCATCGGCAAGTCCAACTCCGTGGATCAGGGAGGAGTAGCGGTTGGAGAGAAATTCTTCCGGGATGGGCCAACACTGTTCGGAGATCTCCCGAAAACTTTTTCCGGGTTTGAGGACAGAAATATTGTGTTCGATCTGCTCCCTGGCAAATTCAAACAAACGTTTTTGTTCGGATGTTGGGGTGGTTCCGCAGATCCAGGATCTGGAAATATCGGAGCAATAGCCGTAGGGTCCGATGAGGTCGGTATCAAAACTGATCATGTCTCCTTTTTCAATGGACCTCATGGAACATTCACGAAACCAGGGGTTGGTTCTGGGGCCGGATGAAAGAAGACGTGTTTCGATCCATTCCCCTCCCAGCCTGATGTTGGTTTCATGAAGTTTGGACCAGAGGGCATTTTCCGTTATTCCGGGTTCAAGGTATTCCTGCATGGCACGCATCCCTTCCTGACAGACATTCATGGAAACCTGCATCAGTTTCAGTTCATCATCGGATTTGATGGCCCTTGCGGTTTCGGTGATCTGTTCACCTTCTACCAGTTCAAGACCTCGGGCACGTAAAGCTTCACAACCTGTGTGTGAAAGCGTATCGATCGCCAGTCTTTTGTTTCCCCCACCGTAACGATTCATCAGGTCTGATATCTGTGCGGCAAATTCGAGGACGAATTCTTCTCCACGGTTACCCACGCCGAAGAAATAAAACGCAGGAAGCACCCGGTAGTCATCGATGGTGGGCAAATCCTCCGCAAGATGAGGGTGGTCCGCATAATCGAAAAGCACCACGGGACCTTCCAGCGATACAAAAACGCAGCGTGTCTCATAATGGGAGCACCAGATCTGCATGTTGGTGGCATCGGTGGCATACCGTGTGTTGATCTGGTTGAAGAGCAGCAGTCCTGCTACCTCATGCTCAGCCATTTTCTTGCGGAAACGGGCGAGTCTTTCCAGGCGTACCTTGTCAAGATCGACAGGCGGATCCGAAAATTCCATTGCGCCATGTTGGCGGACTTGATTGGTTTTTCCTGTGGAATTTAAAGATGCGAGTGGCATTTTGTTCTCCTTTCAACCCCGCATGATCTTGGCTTCCGGATCAAAAAGCGGTTGATTTTGGATTTTACATGGACGGAGTTCACCCAGGATTTCGATTTCCCATCCGGTTTCCTGTTCGGCAATTTCCTTGGGAATGTAACCCATTGCTACGGAAACACCGGAAGCATGAGCATATCCTCCGGAAGTGACCCAACCTTTCACCTCACCGTTATGCCAGATGGGTTCGTCACCGATAACATCTGCATCCCTTGCATCGACAACGAAGGTTTTCAGTCTCAGTTTTCCACCAGAATCCTTTTCCTCAATGGCTGCTTCCTTGCCGATGAAATCTGCATCTTTATCATAGGCGACAAAGCGATCAAGCCCGGCTTCCAATGGACCGTAGATGGGCCGGTATTCTCTCGCCCAGGAACCATAATTTTTTTCGAGTCTGAGGGAATTCAAGGCTCGCAGTCCGAACAAACCAATACCGAGGGGTTCACCCGCTTCCATCAGAGTCTGGAAGACGGTTCGTTGATTTTCTGCTTCCATCCAGATTTCAAAGCCGAGATCTCCGGTATAACTGACTCTGCCAACCAGGCATTCACAAAGGCCTACCGGCATCAGTTTCATTTCCATAAAACGGAAATGTTCGTTGGAACAATCATAGGATGAGACGTTTTCCATCAATTCCCGGGATTTGGGGCCGGCTATTGCCAATCCGAGCATGGTACTGCTTTGGGGGACAACATGAACATCCAATTCGGGATCGAGATATTCGGTGAACCATCGCAGATGGTATTCTTCGGCAACGCCGGATCCGATCATCAGGAAATCTTCTTCCTCCAACCTGGTCAAAGTAAAATCACCGATGAGTTTGCCGGTTTCGTTGAGCATCGGTGCAAGACGCATCCGACCCTGTTTCGGGATTTTGCACGCCAGCATCTGATCCAGCCAGAGTTCAGCGTCCTCTCCCTGAACCACGTATTTGGCAAATCCGGAGGTTTCCATTAATCCGACCCTTTCCCTCACGGTTTTGACTTCTTCAGAAACCGGTTGAAAATCGCTGGAACGCTTCCAAGAGAAAACCTCCTCGACTCCTTGCGGAGCAAACCAGAGGGGTTGTTCCAGACCAAAGGCTTCACCCATTTGAGCCCCCTTGGAGAGCATCAGGTCGTAGACAGGAGTGGTGCGGAGAGGGCGTCCGGCAGGAAGTTCCTCATTCGGGAATCGGATGGAAAAACGCCGCGAATAATTTTCACGGACTTTGACATTGGTGTAGGATTTGGTAATCCATTCCCCGTAACGGCTGACATCCATTCCCCAGACATCGAAACCCGGATCTCCTTCGATCATCCAATTCGCAAGCGCCAAGCCGACTCCACCGCCCTGACTGAAACCAGCCATCACCGCGCAGGCACACCAGTATCCCGGAAGATCACGAACGGGTCCCACCAGCGGGTTTCCATCCGGAGCGAAGGTGAAAGGTCCGTTGATGATCTTCTTGATGCCTGCGGTTTCAAAGGCAGGAAAATGCTGGAAGCCCACTTCCAGGGAGGGGGTGATTCGGTCCAGGTCAGGGGGCAGAAGTTCCATGCTGAAATCCCAGGGGGTTGCATCAGGTTGCCAAGGAACACAGGCTTTCTCGTAGGTTCCCATCAGCATCCCTTTTTGTTCCTGACGTAAATAAAGTTCTCCGTCAAAATCCATTGCATGGGGAACTTCTTTACCGCTGGATTCGTTGAATTGTTTCACTTCCTCCATGTCTTCGGTCAGCAGATACATGTGTTCCATAGCGAGGACAGGAAGTTCCAGTCCGACCATTTTTCCTACTTCACGGGCCCACAACCCTCCGGCGTTGACAACATGTTCCGCATGGATGTCTCCCTGGTCCGTGTGAACATGCCAGGTGCCGTCTTCGTTCTGGTGCAGGGCTTCAACTCGGGTTTGTTGATAAATTTCACCGCCCTGTTTCTGGGCGGCTTTGGCATAGGCCCAGGTTGTTCCAGAGGGATCGAGATGCCCTTCGATGGGGTCATAGACTGCACCGACGAAGTGTTTCGGGTCCATGAGCGGCATGATCTTCGCGGCTTCCTCTGCACTGATGACTTCGGTTTCCATACCGAGGTATCGACCTTTTGCATGGAGGCTTTGCAGCCAGTCGAAGCGATCCTGGGTGCCGGCAAGCATCACTCCTCCGGTGAGATGTAATCCAATCTCCTGTCCCGAAATTTCCTGAATTTCCTCGTAGAGTTTGATGGTATACTGCTGCAGTTGCGCTACGTTAGGATCCCCGTTTACGGTATGCATCCCACCGGCAGCATGCCACGTTGAACCAGAAGTGAGTTCTGAACGTTCAAGCAGGACACAATCTTTCCAACCAAGTTTGGTGAGGTGAAAGAGGACGGAGCAGCCGACCACTCCGCCCCCGATGACGACGGCTTGTGCATGAGATTTCATGGATTGTTTTTATTCAGAGGATGAAATCTGACAATTTCATTGCCAAGATCACTCAAATAATGCTTTATTTTGGACCTTCTTCATGAATCGAAAAACCTATATTAATGGAATTCATTACAACAACGAATAAAATTTATGGTTTGATTAGATGAATTCATGTGAATTTACTTTAAATCACCAATTTCGAAAGATTGAATTCAGAAAATATATCCGATGAGTCGATTTCACAATCTTGAGGATTTCAGACAAAGAGCGAAGACTCGTCTTCCAAAAATCATGTTCGATTTCATCGATGGTGCAGCAGGAGGAGAAAACGGATCCTATAACAATTATCATTGCATTGAGCGGATCCGACTCTTACCCAGGGTTTTGAATAATGTTGTAGAAAGGGATCTAACAAAGCCGATTTTTGAGGAAGAATTCAAGCTTCCATTTGGAATCGCGCCGATGGGGATGTGCGATCTGGCATGGGCAGGAACGGACCAGGCCTTGGCTGCTGCCGCCGCTCAGTATCAAATTCCCCTCTGTCTCTCTACTGCCGCATCGACTAGCATTGAGCAGATGATGGATGCCTCTGAAGGCAAAACATGGTTTCAACTCTATGTTGGTTCCTCTCTCGAAGAGGGTCTTGAAAAAGTACGGCGTGCCGCAGCTGCAGGATGCCGGACACTGATCCTGACTGTGGATGTCCCTGAAGTGGCTCCCCGATGGAGGGACCTTCACAACGGATTCAAAGTCCCTTTCAGGATTGGCCCAAAACAATTCATGGATTTCGCGTCTCATCCCCGCTGGGTTGCAGAGACCCTTTGGAAGGGAATTCCCCGTCCGGCCCATTTCCCGGATCCAAATAAGAGGCAGAAAGATGGAACCAAAGCGAAGGGGTTCAACCGGGAGGAAACAAGAGGAAAGGTGGATTGGAATTTTCTGCGGCGGCTACGGGATGAATGGAAAGGTAATCTGGTTGTCAAAGGAGTCCTTTGTCCAGAAGACGCTCTGCAGATCCGGGATCATGGAGCAGATGCCATTTATGTTTCGAATCATGGAGGTCGGCAGTTGGACAGTGCGCCTTCTGCGATCAGCCGTTTGCCCTTGATTCGAGAAGCGCTTGGCAAAGGCTATCCTTTGATTTTTGACAGTGGCATCCGCAATGGTGAGGGGGTCGTAAAAGCACTTGCGCTGGGAGCGGATTTTGTCATGCTTGGCCGTCCATTTTTATATGCTTCCGGAGCAGCAGGAAAGAAAGGAGTTTTCCGCATGATGGATTTACTTTCCAATGAAATCAGTCTCTGTATGGCACAACTTGGTGTGAATCATTTGGATCAAATTGAGCGAAGTTCCGTGCTCGATAACGAGACTGTTTTTCTCAACCCCCAGTCTCCTGGAACTGAAGATCATTTAACAAGAAACTATGAAAATTAGAGGTGGTGCCTTACTGGCCAGGGCTTTTGCCGAAAAAGGAATTACCCATGTTTTCACCTTGAGTGGGGGCTTCTGCAATCCTGCTCTGGAAGGATTTGCCGATTGCGGAATGACGGTGATCAATGCACCGCATGAACAGGTCGCCGGGCATCTCGCAGACGGGACGACACGGATCACACGAAAGCCTGCAATATGCCTGGTGGGACCCGAAGGTTTTGCGAACGCAGTGCCTGCGATGATGGAAGCCTGGGGTGAACGCTCACCCGTGATTTTCGTCACCGGTTCGAGCACCCTTAAGCGACAGGGGAGCGGCGGATTCAAGGAAATCGATGATGTTTCGATTGCAGCCCCGTTGACCAAATACAGCGCTTCTGTAACAGATGGGTCGAGAATCCCGGAGTTTGTTGACCGTGCCTACAAGATTGCCCTCAGCGGTTATCCCGGGCCGGTGCATCTGAGTGTTCCTGTAGACATCATGTTTTCTTCCTTTGAGGAAGACAGTCAGAGAGATGAACGGCCCTTTGTCCGCATAGCGGAATCTCCATCGAAAGCCTGGCCTGAACCGCAACGACTGCAGTCCATTCTGGAAGAATTTGAAAAATCCAAAAAACCGATGCTGATCGGGGGGCATGGAGTCTGGTGGGGAAATGCTGAGAAAAAATTGGAAGAGGTTGGAAAAACCTTAAAGATTCCGGTTTACAACATTCCTTACCACCAGAAACTTCTTCCTGAAACCTCAGATGCCTATATGGGACTGGCAGACATTCACCAGTATCCGCCATCGGCCAAAGCGCTTGAGGAATCAGATCTGGTGATGATGCTCGGAGGCAGGCTTGATAACCAGATGAACTTCGGGAATCCTCCTTTATTCCCCAAAAACAGCCGCTTGATTTGTATCAATGGTTCACCTGAGGAGTTAGAACAGAACCGCAGTGCGGATCAGATCCTCTTGAGTGATCCATCTGCTTTTCTGGAAGCATTGATGGATTTTGGAAAGTCCCGAACATCCAAAGAGCGGGGTGAATGGTATTCCTTGCAAAAAATTCTTCGTCAGGAATGGGTTGAATCTTCCCTGTCGGATTTGGAACAAGAAGAACCTGACGATCTGATGATGCACCCCCTCAGACTGGCCTTGGAGGTTCAATCCCTGATGAATCAAAACGATTGGTTGGTGATTGATGGTGGAAATACCCATTTCTGGTCTGAAATCGCCGTCAATATGGCCGGTGCTCAGGGAAAGGAACTGGCAGGGATTTTACACCCAGGATCCTTCAGCATGTTGGGTGTCGGAGTGTCATTCGGTTTGGCGGCCAAACTGAATCATCCCAAAGACAGGGTTGTCGTAATCAGCGGAGACGGAGCGTTCCTGTCAGGAGGTTTGAGTATTGAAGCGGCTTTTCAGGAAAACGTTCCGATTACGGTTGTGATCGACAACAACGGAGGATTGACGACCATTTCTCAACAGCAGGAAAGACTTTTTGCGGACGAACGACATGTCGCCACCGACTTCAGAGATATTCCATTCCATACCATGTTCGAGGGAATGGGAGGGCATGGTGAGTTGGTAGAAAAACCTGAGGATCTAAAAGCTGCCTTGGAAAGGGCCCTCTCCAGCGGCAAGACAGCATGCGTCAATGTTCGGACACGAAGTGCCATCAGTCCCATTGTGCTCGCGACAACCAGCAAGAGGGATAAAGCATCCATCGAATGATTGTTTCAACTCATTAATATCAAATGGCTATCATTTCTTCCCACATCCTTGATTCTGTCCATGGTTGTTCTGCTTCCGGAATCCGGGTCCAGTGCCAGAAAATGGTTAACAGGAACGGTGATCAAATCGTTTTTGAGGTTGAGGCCAACGAGGAAGGACGGATCATGGAAGAAGTGTCTTTTGAAGATTCAGGAGAACAATTCTACCAATTGATTTTCTTCAGTGACGAGTATTTCAGGAAGAAAATGGCAGAACGTTATTCAGGCAGACAGATAGTTCGGGAAATTGTCATTCGTCTGGTTTTGCCTGATCCTGAGATCCGTTATCACGTTCCCGTCATCATCGGTCCTCATTCCAACACATTTTGGTGGTCTGAATAATCCAAAGGGATGTCTTCCAGTCTTTTTGTTTCAAGGAGAAACCGTAGAACTCCCTTTACGGATCGGGTCGAAGCCCATGGAGTAACAGGTTATTCGATTGTCAATCATACCCTGCTGCCAAAATCCTTCGGGCGTTCTGTCGAAGAGGATTACTGGCATCTGCGGGAACATGTCCAGATTTGGGATGTCTCCTGCCAACGTCAGGTCGAGATCCGCGGAAAGGACGCCAAAAAGCTGGTGCAATGGATGACCCCGAGGAATCTTGATCGGTCAGAGACAGGTCAGTGTCTCTATTCTCCTTTGATCGATGAAAACGCAGGCATGATCAATGACCCGGTGATACTCAAACGGGATGAGGATTGGTACTGGCTTTCCATTGCAGATTCCGATGTGTTGCTCTGGGCGAAAGGTCTGGCTTTAGGAATGAAAATGGAAGTCCAGATTCAGGAACCGGATGTTTCTCCTCTGGCGGTCCAAGGCCCCAAAGCTGAAAATTTGATGATCCGTGTTTTTGGAGAATCCATCAGTCGGTTACCCTTCTTTCGTTTTGGAATCTTTCCTTTTGAAGGAAGAAATCTAGTGATTGCGCGTTCAGGCTACAGTCGTCAGGGCGGGTTCGAAATTTATCTCGATCAAACAGAGTTGGGCGGGAAATTGTGGGATACCCTCTGGGAAGCAGGTAAGGACCTTGAGGTGTCCCCAGGTTGCCCGAATCTGATTGAAAGGGTGGAGGGAGGTCTGCTTTCCTATGGGAATGAGATGACCCGTGGTAACAATCCATTGGAATGCAATCTCGAAAAATTCTGTGACCTTAACGGCTCTGTTCAATACATCGGCAAATCAAGGCTTCTTGAAATTGCCGAGCAAGGCGTCGATCAAAGGATTCGGGGAATCGTTTTCGAAGGAAGTCCTTCTCCTCCCTGCGGTTTTCCCTGGCCTCTGGAATCGAATGGGCAGAAGGTGGGTTATACAACAACCGTTGTTTGGTCTCCGCGTTTGAAAACCAATCTGGCACTGGCCATGGTGAACAAAGCCTATTGGGAAACTGGGGATGAAGTGAGGGTTCAACTTCCTGATGGAAGTATTAGAGAGGGATACGTGACGGACCTTCCTTTTTCGGTTTAACCTTCTTCTAAAAATTCCTTTCCCGGATTCTTACCACAGCAGAAAGTGCTTCATTGAAAGGAGCACGCAGTCCCACCTCTTTTGCCACAACCGGAACCATGCCGTTGATGGCATCGATTTCAGAAGGCCTTCGTGCCATGTGATCGAGCAGCATGGATGGCCTGGCACCAGGCATGTTTCTTCCAAAAGCTTCTATGTATTTCACTGGATCATCGAAAGAAAAATGAATTTCTTTCTGCAGCCCCACATTGTAGGCCTCAAGTCCGCAGTTTCTTGAAACATTCCAGCATTCAGGATCATCCAGGACTTCGCCGATGGTTTTGTCAAAAACCGTACATGGTGCACTGAAAGAGACATTGCAGATGAATTTTTCCCAGATCAACTGCTGGATGTCATCAAAGGCTTTGACGTTGAAGCCGGCATCTTTCCAGAGTTCCGCCAGTTTCTCCACCCGCTTACTGAGACCTCCTTCCATCTCTCCGAGCCGGATCAGTTCCATTCCGTTATGGTGAACATGCCCCGGGGATTTGATCGAGGCACCAAAACCTCCTGCAACACCGAGCAGGATGTTATTCGAATCAAGATGTTCACGGATTCGTTCTCCTGCCCCGAGTCCATTCTGGATGGTGAGAATCAAAGTGTCTGGACCGATCATCGATGCGGCACTCTGCGCTGCAGATCCTACCCCTGAAGCTTTGGTCGCGATGACCACCAGGTCACATATCCCCACTGAAGTACCATCCATTGAAGTGCGGATGCCTTTGACCGTTCGGTCTCCACTTGCTCCTTCAACACGTAATCCCTGGCTCGCAATGGCATCCACGTGTTCTTTCCAGAGATCGATGGCCCAGATCTCATTTCCTGAATCGGCAAGAAGACCCGCATAGACCGACCCCATGGCTCCTGTCCCGATGATGGCTATTTTCATTTAATTGATTCGGGGTTGAGTTTGCTTGATTGGCTCAGCTTCTTGTGTCAACAAAACCCCGGGGACTGTTTTCCAAAACAAAACATTGGACAATATTTTTTTGGGGAAGACTTTGATAAAGATGGGGATAAGCCTCGATGGCCTCGCCGATTTGTTCAAATACCAGATTGTTCTCCAGCCCCTTCGGATTCACTTCAAGCACACGCAGAGACCGTTCTTGTCTGAAATGCCTGTTTGCCGTGTCGAGTAATTGTTGCTTCGTGGATAGATGAATGAATCCTTCCTCGTCAAAACTTTGAGGAAGGTAATCCACTGTGCTTTCCTCGGACCAATCGTTGCTGGATAGGATGTGATAGAGGTGTTCCAAGCTCAGCCGCCCAGAAATAATCTGCCGACTTCAGGATTTTCGAGAAGTTCATTGCCTTTTCCTGCTAAGGCCAATTCGCCTGCAACCAGAACATATCCAATGTCCGCAAATTCCAACCCTTTCTTTGCATTCTGCTCGACCATGATGATGGTTTTTCCTTCTTTTTCCTGAAGATCGTAGAGTATTTCAAAAACCATCTCGATGAAACGGGGTTCCAATCCTATGGAAGGTTCATCGACAAGAAGTACCTGCGGTTTCATGACCAAGGCTCTTGAAATTTCGAGGAGCCTTCTTTCTCCTCCGGAAAGGACCCTGGCAGGCTGGTGTCTGCGATTCGCGAGGCGCTCGTATTTGGCAAAAATTTCTTCAGCCGCCTCTTTTGCTTCTTCTGGTTTTTCCTTGAGGTATCCTCCCATCCAAAGATTTTCTTCTACAGTCATTCCAGGAAAAACCGAATTATCCTGGAGGATGTAAGCAATCCCGGCTTCTTTGAGTTTTTCGCTGGGGGTCAGATTGGTAATATTCTGCTCACCATTTTCATTACGGACACTGATGCTGCCCGAAAATATTTTGGTGAAACCGAAAATGGAATGAAGGACTGTGGATTTTCCAGCACCATTCGGGCCGATCAGGCATAGTGATTCTCCTTTCGAAATCTTCAATGTGAAATCATGGAGAATTTCCATTTTCCCATATCCTGCCCTCAGGTTTTCAATTTTCAGGAATGGTTCATCTTTGATCAGGTTGTTGATGGTTTCTTCAGAAACTCCTGAGCCCAGTTGTTGTGCCTGGCGGTTGACATCCTCGACTGAAATGACGGTATTGACCTCACCCTGATGGTAACCAACCGTTTTTTTGTTCTTTGATTCTGAAACTGCCATCAATGCGCTCCAAGGTAGGCATCGATCACTTTTTGATCGTTTTGTATTTCAGAGGGAGGGCCGCCGGCAAGGAGTTTGCCGTGGGCAAGGCAAAATACATGACTGGCCAGATTCATCACGACACGCATGTTGTGTTCGATCACAAATAGAGTTACCCCCATTTCCTCATTCGCTCGTTTCAGTCGGTCAATCAGTCCATTGATGAGGGTCGGATTGATCCCTGCAGTTGGCTCGTCCAGAAGAAGAACTTTTGGGTCATTCATCAGAGCCATGGCGAATTCCAGGAGTTTTTGTTGACCAAAAGATAAATCTCCGGAAATTAAAAACCTTTTACTGTATAAACCCACAAAGTCCAGAAGTTCTTCAGCGCGGTCGAGGATTTCACCCTTACGACTGGAAAACATGGATCCAAATCTTCTCCCCCGGTGACTCACGGATATTTCCATGTTGTCCACACAATTCATTTTGTTGTAAATCCGTGTCTGTTGGAAGGTTCTTAAAAGCCCCAATCTTGCTATTTCTCCAACCCTGAGTTTTGAAATTTCTTTCCCCTGAAAGAGGATGTTTCCATTATCGATGGGATGTTGTCCTACGATGGAATTGAAGAGGGTGGTTTTCCCAGATCCGTTGGGACCGATCAGCCCGGTGATGATTCCTTCCTTGACCGAAAGGGAGATGTCCTGATTAGCCTGGACTCCACCAAAAGATTTGGAAACCGATTGGACCTCAATGATTTGATTCATGCTTCCGATTTTTTAGAGGTACTGTCAACCGTCAATCCAAACCATTCCGGTTTGACTTCCTGGAGCCAACCCACAATTCCCTGCTGAAAAAACACAATATTGATGATGATGAGAGTGCCGAGGGCAACCCACTGCCATCCGAGAAGAAGGGTCCAGGTGGTTTCCTTGATGATGTGGAAAACGATTGCTCCTAAGATCGGCCCCCAAAGCGTTCCTTTTCCTCCCAACAAAGCCATGGCAACCATGAAGATCCCAAAAGTTGCGGTGGGGAAGGCGACTTCAATGGGCTCAATGAATCCAATCATATTCCCGAAGACGGCACCTATCAAACCCATGAAAAAAGCAGCGATCGACCATGCGACAACCTTGTAAATCCCTGTTTTGATCCCCATCGCTTCAGCTTTGTCTTCATCATCACGAATGGCGTTAATGGCGAGTATGAATTGTGTGCTGTAAAGCCATTTAAGGAAAATGTGGGATATGACTGTGATGATAAAGCAGAGAATGTAGAAGAACACATTTCTCTGATCCACCCCCCCGGGATAGACAGGCATTGAAATCCCGCTTCCACCTCCGAGGTACTGGATCGTTCCGACAAACTGTCCTGCTGCGACTGCGATTCCAAGAGTGCCGATCGCAAAGTAAGGGCCTCTCAAGCCAAAGACGGCGATTCCAAAAAGTATTGCAATAAGAAACGCGCCGATTCCCCCAGCAATGATTCCTAGAGCAATTCCGGTAAAGTATTGTGTGTCGGTGAAATCAACCTTGATGGCGCCAAATGCAGCTGTGTATTCGGCAACATCGTATCCCATAGAAATCTGAACTACGGCAGAGATGTACATGCCAGCGCCGAAAAAAGTGATATTTCCCAGTGAATTGTAGCCCATCTGCCCCCCGGTGATATCCCAGGTTGAGGCCATAAGGACCATGATCCACAAGACGGCAATCTGCTGTATGTAGTTCTCAAAAAAAACAGGCCCTAAAATCCCAACGGCGGCAAGGACGATATAGGCAAGGACTTCATTCGTTCGCGTCAACGGACTACCTCACGTTTTTGTCGAAGTTTTATTTGCCTCCACATCAAAACCAGGAGTAGTAACACCACTGCTGATGCAACCTGATATTCTGCGCCAAAAACAATTCCTGTGTATTGTTCCGCAAGGCCCAAACCAAAACCTGCACCAATGACGGCTGGAAGATTTCCTAATCCTGAGGCGGTCACAATAGCAAAAGACCTGATGCTGTAAACGATGCCGTAAAAAGGCTGGATGACCCAGATCATGGCCACCAAAACTCCTGCAGCACCACAAATGGCGGCATTCAACGCGAATGTGATGGCATAAACCCGATCGGTGTTGATCCCCATAACCCTGGCTGCTCTCGGATCTTGAGCGGTTGCTCGGATCGATTGGCCAAGTCTTGATTTTTTCATGAACAAAACAACGCCCAATGCCAATAATGCTGCGAGGACCAGGGATAAAATTTTAATGGATGGAATGGTGACAAAATCATCAAAGGCCGAATAAATTTTAAAATCCGGGTCAACAGTTTGAACCTCCGGGCCAAAGATGAGGTTGATCACCTGCTGCATCAAAAGGGACAATCCAAAGGTTGCCAACAGAGAGGTAAACATGTCTTTATCGATAACCCTGCGGATGATGATGACGTAAACCAGCCATCCAAATCCAAACATCAGAATCATTGCCAAAGGCAGGGTCAAAAGCGGATGAAATCCCGCATTGAAGAGGGCGAAGGAGAGGTACCCCCCCATGATTACAAAATCACCTTGTGCCAGATTTTTGATGTTCATCACCCCCCATACCAAGGCCAAACCATAGGCAGTGAGTGCGAACACGGCTCCAATAAAGATGCCATCCAGAATCAACTGGACGTTCATAACGGGAGCCCAAATGAAAAGAAGCTTCAGGTTATCCAACATGATCTGGTTAGATCCTTAAGCAATGATGTGGGAGGTGGGAGCCTGAATAGGCTCCCTGAGTGTTGAGATGTCAATAACTGACTTTTCTTGGCCAGGCAAGATCATTCGCGGACACAACATCGGCATATTTTTTCCCGCTGATTTGTCTCATCAGCATTGGTTTAGCAATGTTGTTTCCTGCTTCAGAAAACTTGATCTTTCCATAAAACGTTTCTGTTTGGGTTGCAGAAATCGCATCACGGAGTCTGTCTTTGTCAAAGGAATTGGCTGCTTCAAAAGCAAGCTTCCATACAAGAACGGCTGCAGATGCCTGTGCCGTTTGATATGGAATCGCACTATAACTCGGGTAAGCAGCTTTGAATTCCCTGTCATATTTTTTGGAATCTCCAAAGTAGGAATCACTGTAGGGCACATTAGGAGACCATTGGGTGGGGCAGAGAAATCCCTGAGCCGCTTTTGGGAATTTTTCATGAACCTTTGCCGCCTCACAGTGAGTGATGCTGATCAAAGGAACATTGATTCTCATTTCACCAATTTGTCTGGCTGCAGTGGCAGCTCCTTTGGAGTGTCCTGAAACAAGAAGAATGTCAGGACGCATGGCTTTTACTTTGGTTAAAGTGGAAGACATGTCAGAAAGATCTGCAGGAAGTTTGTCATCGATGACGATTTTCATCCCGTATTTTTTTGCTGTATCCACAACACCCTCTCTCACATCCAGGGAGAAAGGATCATTCTCGAAAGCCATTGCCACTTTAACACTGGACGGATTCTTTCCATTCTTTTTTGCCATCGAAGCCGCATGATCGATGGAAGGGGAAAGATACTGTTCTGAGGTTGATAATACAGCAAACAGATATCGGTATCCCTGGGTGAAAAGTGAACGTGATGCACCTTCTGCTTCGACCATCGGTACTCCGTATTTTTCCGTAACCGGAGCAATCGCTTTGGTCAATCCGGAACTGTAAGGCCCAAGCATGAATTCCACACCGTCCTGTTTGATCAAGCGCTCAGCGAGTTGGGCTCCTCGAGCAGGGGTTGATTCATCATCATAATATTTAATGCTCAGCATGTAGGTTTTTCCACCTACTTTGACGCCGCCCATTGAATTGATTCTTTCGACTGCAAAGTCATAACCTCTCTGGGCATGCAATCCATTGGTTGCATACTTTCCGGTCAGTGAAATGGCAGATCCAAGAATGATTTTATCTCCCTCCACCTTGGCTTGAAGGGGAAACACCAGCATCAGCATTCCCGTCACAAATGAGATGGATGCTAAAACCAATTTATTGAAGTTCATATGCTCCTCTTTTATTTATGAAACAAGAAAACATTACCCCAACGGTAATGTTCAACAAAAAACAATAAACTTGGGGACTTTGCTTTGCAAGAAGTAAAATTTGAATTTAGTCTTCAAAAGACGTTCGGGGAACCCTTTCATCATTCCTTTGTAAAAGATGAAATCTTCAGGCAAGATATATTTTAAAAATTGTTAGGATAAATTTGTCTATGGAAATTAACCGTTTCAGTCCTGCAGTCGGGGCTGAGATTAGAGGGATTGATCTCAGCCGCGGATTGACAGGCGAGGAGTTCAAAGAGGTCCACAAAGCTTTCCTGGACCACCAGGTCCTTTTTTTCCGGGAGCAGAAAGAGATCCCTCCAGAAGTCCATGTCGAAATTGGAAAAAGATTCGGAAATCTGCATTTCCACCCTGCTGCTCCGCAAATGGAAGGACATCCTGAGATATTCGTCATTCATACTCATCGTGATTCAAAAATCGCCAATGGTGAATTCTGGCATTCCGATGTTTCCTGCGATGAAGAGCCTCCTTTGGGAACGATGCTCCAACTTCATCTTTTGCCGCCTGTGGGAGGGGATACTCTTTTTTCCAATATGTATCAGGCCTATGAAGAGCTTTCTGAAACCTTCCAGAAATTTTGTGATGGCTTGAGTGCCCTGCATGAATCGGAGCATGTCTACCGGGGACGTTACAGCGACCGAGGAGTGGATGATGCAGGGAAGGTCTATCCCTCTTCTGTTCATCCGGTGGTCAGAACCCATCCTGAGACAGGTCGTAAAGCGCTCTATGTCAATCGTGCATTCACCACCAGAATCCAGGAACTTTCAGAAGATGAAAGCCGTGCGGTGCTTGATCTTCTTCTGGACCACTGCGAGCAATTGAGTCTCCAGACTCGATTTCGTTGGCAAAAAAACGATGTTGTCCTGTGGGACAACCGCTGTGTCCAACACCATGCCCTCTGGGATTACTGGCCGGAAGAACGAAAAGGCCGGAGGGTTACCATAGCCGGTGACCGGCCCTACTGAGATCTCAGACTAGGGGAATCCCCTTTCTAAAAACAATTATTCTTCGACTCCAAAGTCTGTCTTTTCTGTCAGGGCCATGTGCTGATTGGACTCTGAATTCCGTTCCGACCTTCTCACTCAAAATAGGCCCTTCAAAAAAAATTCAAAAAAATGTTTGACAAAACTATTAGCACTCGTATATAGTGAGTGCTAACAATAAACCACACTCATATGTAGGAGGACCTATGGTACCTGCACGTTATCGAAACAACCCATTCACCCCCATGAATTCCTTATTGGAGGAATTTTTTGGTGACATGATTCCGGAGCGCACTTCGCAGGCCGGATTCCGACCCCCGTTGGATCTGAGGGAGGACGAAGGGCATTTTTATGCTCAACTCGAACTTCCGGGGATGTCAAAGGAAGAGGTCAAGATCTCCATTGAGGACAGTGTTTTAACTGTTCGTGGAGAAAAGAAGAAGCAGGAGCTGCTTGAAAAAGAGGAGTATCGCAGGGTGGAACGAAGCTATGGTGTTTTCGAACGCTGTTTTCGTTTACCCCAGGAGATCCAGGAAGAAGCAATCAATGCTGAAATGGAAAACGGAGTGCTGAAGATCAGCATTCCAAAGACTGAAAAAGTCGAACCCCGTCAGATCACGATCAACTGATTGACTGACAAAAACAAAATCCCCGGGCAATAGGTCCGGGGGTTTTTACAGAACGTAATAATCGAAAACACAAACTTATTGAAAAACCATGAAAAACATTACCAGAGACGAAATCAAAGATGCAATGCAGCGTTACATTGCAGACGGGGTGGGAAAATCGAAAAGATTAAATTCAAAGACAACGGAATGTTGCTGAATAACGATCTCATGTTGGACAGGAATTTCGACAATGAATCGAACGTACTGGAAGAACTTCAGGTAGATTCGATTTTCGAACCCGAAGTGGTCAACTGATCCGACCCAATGACCACTTTATGAAGCGGGTCTGAATCATTTCGGACCCGTTTCCCTTCCACTTCTCAGGCAACGATTTTCGTTCCTATCCCCTGATCAGTAAATAATTCTGTAATCACCGAATGCGGGTCTGTGCCGAGTATGATCTGGGCTGATTCTACTCCCTGGGTGACGGCATTCAATGCGGCTTGAACCTTCGGCTTCATTCCTCCCTCGATGACTCCGGAATCGATCATGCTCAATGCCTGATCATGTTTCAGTTCTGCACAAAGCTTCCCGTTTTCTAGAATTCCCTCAACATCGGTCATGAAGATCAATTTCATCGCCTGAAGCGAGACCGCAATGTGGGAAGCTGCGGTATCGGCATTGATGTTGTAACTGGTGCCATCCTTTCCCAAACCGATGGGTGATATGACTGGAATGTATCCTTCTTTCAGGAGAACCCTAAGCAGTTCCGGATTGGTCGAGTCAATCTCTCCCACATACCCCAGATCCACTCCTTCCCCTCCATCTTTTTTGGAAGCCTCAATCAGGTGTCCATCTTTTCCACTCAATCCAACGGCTTTTCCGCCACAGGTGTTGAGGTGAGCGATGATCTCCTTGTTGATGGTTCCGGAAAGGACCATTTCAGTGACTTTTAGATTCTCTGCACTGGTAACCCTCAGTCCCTCTACAAAATGCACCTGTTGTCCGAGCTGCTCCATGGCTTTTGAGACCTCAGGTCCTCCTCCATGAACAATCACCGGTTTCATCCCAAGCGATTGGAGCAGGACAATGTCTTCAGCAAAACTCTGTTTGAGGTTTTTCTCTATCATTGCCGCACCACCGTACTTGATGACGATGATCCGGTCACGAAAACGTTTGATGTAGGAAAGGGCCTCGATCAGCAGGTCCTTTTTGACCGAAGAGGATACCACTTCAGGATTCGTTGGTAGTCAGAGTGGGGACAAGCAATCGCTGGTTCAGGCGAAGCAGGTTTTTTGATTTTAAATCGTTGAGGGCGACCAGAGTTTTCACCGAAGTCCTGTAGCGCATTGCAATTTTAGAAAGGGTATCTCCGGATCGGACCCGGATCACCTTGTGGTCGGAATCTCTGAGGTTTGAAGGTTTTGATACGATCAGTTTCATCCCTGCACGGAGATCGGTGGCTTTTTTCAAACCATTCCAACGCATCAATTGGGAAATGCTGGTTTTATAGCGGAGTGCAAGATGGGAAAGGGTTGTGTTGTTCGGGACCCGGATCTTGCGAATCTTAGAAACTGGCTTAAAGACTTTATCTGAAAATCCGACGATCAGATTTTGCCCGGCCTTGAGCGATTTGGCACTTCGAAGACCATTCCAACGCATCAACTGCCTGACACTCGTCTTATAACGCATGGCCAGATGTGACAAGGTGGCATGCCTTGGAACTTTGATCCAATGATAATTCCGCTGAACGGTACTATCTGCAGGCACCCTGCGGTAGCCGACGATTAACCTTTGTCCTGCCCGCAGGGATTTGGCACTCTTCAACCTGTTCCAACGCATCAGCTTATTAACGCTGGTTTTATGACGTTTCGCCAACAATGAAAGAGTTGCCCCTCGTCTGACCCGAATTTTTTTCGCCAACAATTTTGAAGAACTTTTCATCTCCGGGAGTTTGGCGATTTCCCGAAACACCTGCCAAGTAGGAACGTAGAGTTTCAGCCTTTGATTGACTCTCAAAACAGGATTTTGTTTGAGATTATTCCATCGCTTCAGACGGGCAACGCTGGTGCGGTGTTTTTTTGCAAGATCCCAGAGATTGTCTCCACGCTTCACACGGAAGTAAACCGGTGCTCCAAATTGTTCCAGGAGCCGCATCATGTGCGGAGAGTCCTGGACCAATTGGTTGTAATTCTGGTCCCAGGTCCGCTCCGGTTGAGGATTTCTTTTTAACGAATCAAGCAGAACCGCATGGCTGGTCTTTGGAAGGTAGAGGGTGTAATGATCTTCGTTCATCGGGGGGAATCCCCGGTACAATGCCGAGTTGAGTTTTAACAACCCCTGGAACGAGGTCTTCGCCCTTCGTGAAACTTCTTCCAAAGAAAAAGCAACTGGAAGCTGAACCCGGGTCTCATCCATTGGTTTGGCCGTTTTGAGATGAGCAAAGCGGTAACGTTCACGCTGGTTATAAAGAATCGCCTGGGCCATGATCGAAGGGACATAATGCTCCGTTTCCCTGGGCAGATCGAGGTTCCAGAAATGGGGTTTCAGCCCTTTCCCACGAGCAGTGTTCATGGCTTCCTGAACCCTCCGCTCTCCGCAATTATAGGCTGCCATGGCCAGCGGCCAGTCTTCAAAAATGCCGTATAAATGCTTCAAATACCTCATTGCCGCCTGGGTTGAAAGCAAAGGGTCGCGCCGTTCGTCAATCCAACGGTTGATGCTCAACCCGAACCTTCTCCCGGTAGAGGCGATGAATTGCCAGAGACCCACCGCATTCATCCGGGAACGAGCCATCTCATTGAAGTTGCTCTCCTGAGCAACCATGTAGGCAAGATCCAAAGGTAAACCTTCTTCTTCCAACATTCTCCGGATCATCGGCATGTATCTGCCGGAACGCTTGATTCCGATGATCGTTTGAGCACGTTTATTGACCGTTAATTTACGCAGTGCCCGGTCGACTTTCGCGTGTTTGACAATGGGGATGTCATAGGCAATGCCTTGGAACCACCAGAGCTGTTTGCGGAATAGTGTTTTGGATCCCAACAGTTCACGGTTCCCGATTCGCTGCTTCCCTCCCTTCCACAGGGTGGTCTTGCGGAAGCCTCCATCGGAAGTTTCCATCACCAGAGGAAGAGATTTAGGGGGAGCGGGCCGAGGTGATTCCGCCTGAATAAGGGAACTCCATATCAGTCCCCATGATAAACACAGGGATTTCAATGAACCTCGGAGGAGACGCCTGGATAGAAACATTCTGTTGGAAACGATGATTGCAAGAAAATGCACGTTCTATCTTCGCTGATAGGTACTGAGCTGCAAGCCTAAATCCATCCCATGAGTTGTGCAAAGATCATGCACTCCCCCGGTAACACAGATGGGGCAACGGGTAACACCAAATTATTGCATTGACAGCATCTGGAAAAGTTCTTTTAATAAACACGTGTCTGAAAGCGAGAATAGCTCAGTTGGTAGAGCGCAACCTTGCCAAGGTTGAGGTCGCCGGTTCGAACCCGGTCGTCCGCTCCAGATTCACTCGATCCCGCACGGGTTCCGTGCGGGATCGTTCGTTTTGGGCGCTCGCCGTCGTGCGTCGCGCCGGCGGTGACGGGTTCAGCCGAGGCCGTGCGAAGCCACGAACTGATCGAGGCACTCGCCGATGTAGTGACAGTCATCGTCATCCATCGAGTGGTTGTTCGGCAGGATCAGCCCCCATTCCATCACTCGGTCGGCATTGGGGAGACCGCCCGGGGGGCAGCGGTGGGGCTGATCGCGGAAGGCCGGCTGGCGGGCCGCGTTTCCGGTCCAGACCATTCGGGTGTCGATGCCATGGCGTTCCATCCAGTGCTGAAGTTCAGCGCGGCGGATCCCGGATCCAGGTTCGATGATGATCGGGAACATGTGCCATCCGGTCTCGACCCCGTCGGTCAACCGGGGGAGGGTGAAGAGGTCGCCGTGGCGGGCGAAGTGACTGCTGGTGAGTTCGAAGTTCCGCTGCCGACGAGCGAGGTTGTCGGCGAGTTTGTCGAGTTGGACCAGACCGAACGCAGCGGAGAGTTCAGATGGCTCGAAGTTCCAACCGAGCTCATCGAAGATGAAGAGGTTGTCGTACTCGAGGTCGCCATCGATCGTGCTGAAGAATCGATCGCCAGCGCCCTTGCGTGAGCCGAAGAGTTGGATTTCCGAACGTCGGCCCCAGCGTCGAAGGGTGAGGGCGCGATCGGCCAGGTCGTCGTCGTCGAAGCACACCATCCCCCCGGTGCCAGCGGCAGTGATGATGTGAGACAGCGCAAAGCTGGTCAGGCTGATGTCGGCGCGAGTCCCGGTGGGCGTGCCCCGAAGCGTCAGGCCGAGGGCGTCGCAGGAATCCTCGATCACCCAGAGGTCGTGACGGTCGGCGATTTCTCGTATGCGGTCCCAGTCGGGAGCGTTGCCGATGAGGTCGGGAGTGAGGATTGCCCGGGTACGGGGGCCGATCATCTCCTCGATGGCGTCCACATCGATCTGGAAGGTGTCGGGCGTGACGTCGACGAAGACCGGGACGAGCTGGGCCCGCAGCATGGGGGCGAGATCGGTGGAGAACGTGACGGCTGCCGTGATGATCTCGTCGCCAGGCTCGAGATCGAGTACCTCGATGGCGAGGTAGAGCGCGGAGCTGCCCGAATTGCACATCACGCCACGACGCTTGCCGAGTAGCGCAGCGACCCGCTCCTCCATGTTCCGGACATTGCGGCCGATTCGGAGGGCGGTGGGGCCACCTCGCAG